>JAEEGL013129762.1_pt1 | contig 26124 bp, 15 predicted proteins | sample 9134231 | NCBI WGS metagenome assembly JAEEGL01 (sample SAMN16246548, study PRJNA631951) | gut metagenome | biome: gut microbiome; feature: rumen; material: fiber-attached | host: Bos | place: Iran: Karaj | collected 2018-10
CGACATAGATGGGAGATTGAGTATGTTTTGTAAAAATTGTGGAGCAAAATTACACGATGGAGCTAAATTCTGTAAGGAGTGTGGATGGAAGCTTCCAGAACACGGTACACCTACTGCTAATACAAATCCAGAACCAGGGCTGCAGCAACCCGGAAAACAGATAAACACAAATCCAGAACCAGGGCTACAGCAGGCACCTGTAAAAGCGAAAGCTTCCTCAGGCATCAGCGGCAAAGCGATAGCCATGATAGTGGGAGTGCTTATTCTTGTAGGAGCTATTATCGTTGGTGTTGCTTATTATTCAACCAATGCTTCTGGCAAAAAGAAAACTGCCAAAGATGGTGATGAGGTAACAGAGGAAATCGAGCCAAAGGAACAGGCGACTCGTACTCTGATGATTTATATAGTAGGAAGTAATCTGGAATCTGGAGGCGGATATTCTGCTTATGGCGGAGCAGCATCCCGTGATATTGACGAGATGCTAATGGCTGATTTACCGGCAGATACTAACGTGGTTCTTCAGTGCGGTGGCGCTACAGAATGGCAGAATGAGAAAATTCCAGATAATACAGTTTCCCGTTTTTCTGTTGAAAAAGGAAAGTTGATTGAGCTTGGAACTCTCGGAAAGGTTCCGATGACTCGTACTGGTTCTCTTACCGATTTTATTACATTTGCAAAGGAAAACTTTCCAGCAGATAACTATACATTGATTCTTTGGGACCACGGCGGCGGAATCCCAGTTGGTTTCGGTAGCGATGAGCTTGGCGACGAGATGGATATGATGACCAGCTACGAAATCAAGGATGAGATTGAAAAAGCTGATATTGATTTCGATGCAGTTATTTTTGATGCTTGTAATATGTGCACCCTTGAAATGGGTATGGCCTTAAAGGATCATGCAAAATACATGGTTGGAGCCGAGAGCTATGTTAATAACGCTGGTATCTACTATACCAATTGGCTAGGAGAATTAGACGGGGACCCATCAAGCTTCTGCGAGACAATAGTCAAGGACTACATGGATGCAATCGATGGCTACGGTCAGGTAGGCTCTATGTCAGTAGTTCGACTTGATTATATTCAGGATGTTTACGATGCATATGTTGATTATATTCAGGATGTTAGTGATGATGTAGACTCAGGCTACTACGCAGATTTTGCAAAGGCTAGAAGCAACTGCGGAGCATTTGAAGATATTGATTCCGTTGATTTGATTGCTCTTGCTACAGCATATGATACTGATAGCGCAGCAGATTTGATTAACAAAGCAGTAAATGCTGTTTCCTATACTGATAGTGATTTCCCATATGGTCATGGTATCGTGGTTTACTGTCCATATGATTGGTATGAATATTACGATGATGGCCGCCAGGCCTTTGTAGAGCTGGGCTATGACGAAACAGTTACAGGCTTCTACGATAGATTCATTTCTCAGGAGCTAGCTTATCTAGGAGATGATTATGTAGAAGACTACGGTGGAGACTGGTACACAGGTGATTACACTTCTGCAGTAATCAGTGCAGGCGGTAATGCAGGTGTTTACGACCTTGATGTTATCGAGACTGATTATTACTATGCTGTAGAATTGACAGATGCAGATTGGGAGAGCATCTCATATATTTGCCAGACCCTTTCAATCGAGACAGATGATGGAGAAAATATCGTACTAGGCCAGGATTTGTCGGCTCAGGTTGACTCATATGGCAGACTTGCAATGGTAGATCCGGAGTCATGGACCTTCATAAATGATAATATTGCAGCCTTCTATTGCGTAGATTACTATGAGGATCCGGATACTGGAGAATGGGCAGAGATGGGATATATTCCTATTACAGTCAATGGCAATGGCGCCCACATGTATGTCTACTATGATGACGACTATCCAGAGGGAACAATCCAAGGTTACTACACATTTGATTTTGATACCGAGGAAGAGGGAGATATCCTCTATACCTTCGAGGATGATGACGAAATCGATTTGGCATACAAAGTATGGTCAGATAGCGAGGATTCAAGTGGGGACTACTATACTCAGCTTGGTGAGTCAATCCTCTATAGCGATTTGGAGCTTGGCTTCTATGATATCGATTTGAATGATTATGTGACTAAGGGATACTACTCAATCTATGATGTTTACGGCAGCCTTTACCTTACTCCAATCGAGTATCTAGGCAGCAACGACAACTTAATGTAAATCAGAAATTTAGCCCTGTCAGCACAAGTGAGCTGACGGGGCTTTTTGCGTAATAGAAAAAAATAATTCTAAAAAAACTGTGAAATCACACCTCGGTTCACAAAATTTTCCCGATATATAATTAGAATGTGTAACACATAGAGACATTTATAGCAGATATGGGGTTGCAAGAATATGAGTAATAACCTAAAATTCTTGAGCAGAGCAGAGCAGAGCAGAGCAGAGCAGAGCAGATAGGAGATTTCTGCGCTTTCATAAGTGTACATATTATTAATATGAGTCCATAGCGGACAGACTGAGTTTTATCGGTTTGTTCGCTATGGACTTATTTATTATTTGGGAAATAAAAGAAAGTGGGGTAGTAGAGTATGAACAGAAACAAATATTTACAGGCGATGGCAGTATTCATGTCGCTCATAATGATTTGTTCGAGTATTGACATGAATGCTTTAGCGCAAGAAGACGTGTCAAATGGAACAATCATTTCTGTAAATGAATTGTCAGCAGAACTCGTCAATCAGAAACTTCAGGTAGGAGCAAATGAAGGGGATGTAGTATTGCCTTCTAGTTTGACTGTCACAGTTCAGAAAGAACAGATAGTTGAAAAACAAGTTCCTGTTGATGAGGAAGAGGTTGTGGAAGAGCCCCCTCTTACAGAAGAAATAGTTGAGGAATTACCAGAAAATGTAAATGAAGAAAATACTATTCCAGAAGAAACAGGAATAGATGAGTCGCAAGAAACAACTGGTGAAAATTTAACAGATGAGATAGTGGAGAATACAACAGAGCCAAATCAGCCGGATGAATCTATAGTTGATAAAATAGAGGATAATATACCGGATGATTCTTCTGTTGCGCCAGAAACTAATATCACTAATCAGGTTGAAGGCAATCAGGTAGAAAATGATACATCAAACCAACCTAGTGAAGCAGTACCTTCTGAAGCAGCCCCAGCAGAGGCAGCTCCAAACAACAATGAAAATGAAGAGAATAATGATACAGGGTTTATCGATTGGCTATTTCCTGCAATTATTGTAAATGCGGCTGAGCCAGAAACTATTCAGAAGATAGAGTCTTCTGAGGCTGTCCAGACAACAGAACCTGTGCAAACTACAGATACAACAGGAAATGAAGAGACAGAATATACAACTGTTTATGAGAAAGAAACAGTCACTAATGAAATTGTATTATCTGATGTAACCTGGCATATTGATGCAGCAGTAAGTAGTGGTGGCAGTTTTGATTCTTCACAAGCAGGAAACAAATTTGTTTATGTACCAAATATTCCTAATGGATATAGTGTTGCAACCAGTTTTCCTACTATCACTGTTGAGATTGTAGGAGATGTTATACAACCAACGCAACTGGAAACAGTAATAGATGGTGTGCGCATTAAATTGGAGGCTGATGCAGGAGTATTCCCAGAAGGAGTCAAAATTGATGCAAGAAAAGTAGAGGCTGCTGAGGAAAAACAAGTAGAAGCAGCTGTTGATGAAGTGCGCTCAGGAGAGAAAAATATAGTTTCTTCTTATACTTTTGATATAAAAGTTTTGCGTCCAGATGGAAGTGAAGTTCAGCCTGATATTTCAAAGGGAAAAGTAAGAGTTTCTTTTGAATTAGAGACAGTATCAAATGAAAACTTAGATACGGACGTTTACCATACTGACCATGAAATGAATGCTGAAAAGCTTGAAAGTGAGACAGTAGCTACAAATACTGTTCAGGCTGAAACAGATGGATTTTCATATTATACAGTAGAGTTTACATACAATAATTTGCAATATGTGATGGATGGAAATACTGAAATTCCATTGCAAACAATTCTAGATTACGTAGGGTTATCAGGAACAGTTGCAGATGCATCAGTAAGTAATAGTGAATTGTTCTCAGTTGAACAAAAGGAAGGACAGTGGGTAGTTACTGCTCATCAGGCTTTCATCACTGAGGAATGGTTAAAAGTAACTATTGATGGTGTTGAATATGAGATTATTGTTACCGATGATGCAAGTGATACTGCAACAGTATTCACAGAAGCTGAGCTGAGAGCAGCAATAGCTAATGCTTCTATAAGTACAATTTATATAGCAGATAATATAAAAGTGGCTTGTGGAACAGCACCGACAAAAAATACTACTACACAAAACCTTAATGGAGACACTCAAACTTGCGAACTAATTATTAATAGAAATCTATTGCTGCAAAGTGTTGGAGAAAAGCACTCTATTACCAGAAAAGGAAGTGGAAGTTTAAAAGCTTTATTTGGAATAAGAGGAAATGGACGCGGTTCATCTGACCAAAATGAAGTTACATTTTCTAACATAGTTATCGATGGTGGAGCCAGTATGGGAACAATTAATTCAAATAGTACACCGTCGAATTCAGGCTGTCATGGTAGATCGATTATTGACGTTTATATGGGCGCAATATTCAATCTGGAAGATGGTGTTGAATTAAAAAATGGTTTTATTGATAATGCAGTCTCATCATTGTGTTATGATTCAGCAGGTCAATTGTCCGCTGATTTTGGTGGTGGTATTCGAGTTGATTATACAGAACCATATGGCGGCGGAACAGTAAATGTTAAGGCAGGTGCTGTTATACATGATTGCTTTGCTGCTAGTTATGGTGGTGCAATAGGAGCCTATAATTATGCACGTCTTAACGTTTATGGTGGAAAAATATATAATTGTGCAACTACTAAAAGAGGTGGTGCGATAGGGTGTACATCCAGATCTGGGACAGATTTTAGTGCTTCAGGCGTAATATATATGTATGGTGGCGAAATCTATAATTGCTATGCAAGTAATGGCGGAGCTTTTGGCGCAGATGATTGTTGTGCGTCTGGATCAGGAACAGATGCAGATCCATATAAGGGTGCAGTTTTTAGGATATATGGTGGAAATATTCATGATTGTCATGCAGATTCAGGAAAGGGTGGCGCATTTAGTTTTGAGGGAACAAATAATCCGCCAAGTCAAACAGTATATAGAGGAAACCTTGTTGTATACTTGGCCAATCATGGTTCTACGTTAAAAATAAAAGATTGTTCGTCTGGTAGTGGAACGATTTCAGACTACGATTCTATATATAAAAACGATTATGTAACTTTAATAACTAGTGATGCTGTCAAGACATTAACTTTCGATAAAGGTAATGGACAGACAACGTCAGTAACAGTTACTGATGGGCAACCTCTAGGCGAGGCCTTTCCAGGTGCGCCAGCTAATTCTGATCCAGATAAGCATTTTGTGGGATGGAATACAGACGGGGATGGAACAGGAAATTGGATTACCAAAGATACTCCTATAAGTGAGGATTTGACACTGTATGCTATATGGGCAGAAGGAGAGGCAGAGATAGATGGAAATCGCAATTGGATATATGGCGATAATGTCTCAAGTGAATTAAGCACCTTATCAGTATCAGTTGATTCATCTGAAGGAGATGTGCTTAACTATCAATGGTATAAAAATACATCGTCGTCTAATAGTGGAGGTACTAGTATAGCTGGTGCAAATGGTGCTACATATAGCGTTCCTAATGCATCTGCATTACCAGCAGGAGATTACTACTATTATTGTATTGTTACTGTTACACGAGCATCTGCATCGGCAACTAATATATCAAAAGTAGCTAAGATTTCGGTAGCTCAAAAAGAAATTGGATTATCCTGGGGAAATACGTCATTTGTATATAATGGCACTGCTCAGGGACCGACTGCTACTGCTACAGGATTAGTGGGCTCTGATAGCTGTGCTGTAGTTGTAAGTGGACAAAAGACTGCTGTTGGAAATTATATAGCAACAGCAGAGTCTATTAACAATCCTAACTACAAATTACCAGCATCTAATACTAAGGAGTTTAGTATTACAAAGAAGTCGATAATAATAAGAGCGATAAATCAATCAGTAGAAATCAATGGCTCAATTAAACAATTTACACAAAATACTAATGTTGTAGTTGCTATTGATTTGGAAAGTGGACATAGCGTGTCTTCAGTTACTCTAACATCAACAAGTACAGCCGCATTGACAACTACAGGAACAATTACACCAAGTGACGCGACAATAAGGGATGCTATGAATGCAGATGTTACTAATAACTATGACATCACCTATGAGACTGGTGTCCTAAAGGTAACTAAGGCATCTGCAACTCTTCAGACAACCCCTACACTAATTTCATCAATTACTTATGACGGAAATACACAACCTCTTGTTCAAGCAGGAGTGGCAGATGGTGGAACAATCCTTTACAGCATAGATGGAGAAAATTGGTCTGAGGATGTACCTAGTGCGGATAAGGCTGGAAACTATAATGTTTATTACTACATAAAAGGTGATGGCAATCATGAAGATTTGGGATCTGCTGATTCTCCAGCTGGTACATTAAGCGTCACTATTGCAAAAAAGACAGTCACTGTATCGGGAATCGGTGCTAATAATAAGTATTATGATGGTACAACTGAAGCAACTGCTAATACATCTACAGCAGTATTTACAGGTATATGCTCTGGGGATGTTTTGACAATTACTGCAACAGCGGCTTTTAGTGATGCAGCTGTAGGAGAAAACAAAACAGTTACACTGAGTAATCTAAGACTTGGTGGTGCAGATGCAGCAAATTATAACTTATCTGATTCAGGAAATCAGACTAGCACTACAGCAACTATTATGCCTCGTAGCATTGAAAACGCATTGATAGTATTTGAGCATGAGGAAATAGAAAAAACTGGAAGCGTAGTTTCACCAGTTATTAATTTTGTTGAATTGAATGGATCAAACTTAACAGAGGGTGTAGACTACGAAATTGATACTACAAGTGATATTTCAGCTACAGAATATGGCGAATATACTTTTGCTATTAAGGGTATAGGTAACTATGGAGGTAATGCATCAAAAACATGGAAAATCACAAAGACATTACCACAGGTGGATGAAGCTATTACAGCAACTATAAGATATGGTCAGCGCATTTCAGATGGAACTATTACAGGTTCTATGAAAAATGGTACAGAAGTGGTAGAGGGAACATTTGCATGGGTTGAAGATTTAAATGACACTAATACACTTCAGGTTGGAAGCCATCCATATTATCAATGTGCAGTATTTACTCCAAATGATACAGACAAGTATGCACAAGTTCACTTGGATGTAAATGTAATCGTAAAGCCAGCCTTTACGGTAAATACTTTATTTACAAGTGATGTAGAAAAAAATTCTGCTAGGATTTATGCATCCATTGATTCTGCAACATACGCTAATTCAACATACGTAGATAGTGTGGGATTTGAGTATAAGAAAAGCAGTGAAACAACCTATACAACTGTCACAGAGACAGTAGGACCTTCATTTGCAACTAGTCTATCTGGTCTATCTTCAAATACTAAGTACGAATATAGGGCATTTATTATTGAAGTAGGAACAACAGAAAAGATATACGGAGAAGTGAAAACCTTTAGCACATTATCATCAGATGCTATAGAAGCAACTGGTATGATTAGAGTAAGGGTTGATAGAGAGAATCCAAATGATGATACCGAAAGCAGAGAGATTGTAATTTCTGTTGAACATGGAAATGATCTTGTAACTTCTAAATATTTAGGACCACTTACTTCCCAAGGTTTGACTTGCGAATTCGAAAATCTACCTGATGGACAATATAATGTTGTTTGTCGTACTACAGATGGCACCTTTACAGAGACTAAATTGCTTTCTGTTATAGATGGACAGGTAGCGGAAGCTGAATTTACAATCCTTAAAGGAAAAATCGCAGCTGTTGTAGAAGTTAAAACTGCAGATACACCAAGGACTGCTGTAGACGGTTTAGATAGAATAATAGACGATTCCGACAAGGAAAAAGCAGAGAATGGACAGCAGGATATAGAAGTCAAGTTAGAGGTAGAAAAGAAATCCGATGATGCCACTGGCATGTCAGCTATTGCAAGTCAATTTGCAACTGGTGAAAAAGTAGATTTGGTCTTAGACATAGGTCTATTTAAAACAGTTAAAGCACTTGATGCCAACGGAAATGTAACAGATGTAAATAAGAATAATATTGGAAGTCAAAATAATGTTGTTTTAGTAATTGCTATACCTTATGCAAATATAAATAATAATGGGCTTTCAATGTTTAGATACCATGATGGCGTTGCTACAAGATTAACAAAGCTTTCAAGCAAACCAAATGGTGCAGGAGCAGATGGAACATTCTTTGCGGATGTAGATACAGGATACATATTCTTGTATGCATGTTGTTTCTCTACTTATGCAATTACGTACGAGGATGCAACTGTAATAACACCAACAGAAGACAGTCAGCAGACAGATAATAATGGAAGTAATTCCTCAGCATCATCTGGCTCAGGTTCGTCTTCGTCAAGACATTCATCAGCAGGCGCTGTAGTAAATGCTGTGGAACCAGAGGAGCTGATAACAACACCAGAAGTAGTAGAAGAAACACCTATAAATGAATCAAGTAATCATATCCTAACTGCATCTTTGGATGAGAATGACATAGATAGCCAAACAAGTGAAGCAGACAAAGATGATATGGGTAAAGATGATGACAAGAATTCATCTAACATGGATGTTGACGGTACAAATGTTGATGATTCAACAAGTGCAGACCAGACAATGGGCGCAGGAGATAAACTGGAATCTAATTGCTACATGCACTGGTACATTTTAGCCCTTGCAATTGTTACTGCAGTTGGAACATTCCTGCTTCGCAAAAAAAAGGTGGCTAAAAAGATGTTTGACACAGTAGCGGTAACATTGATGGCACTTCTAGCTATCATTGGCTCTTGCATGTGGGATTGGATAATATTTGTCACAGGTGCGGTTATCATAGCTGCAATTATCTATAATACAGGTGACAGGACTGAAAAACAGTAAATCTAGTTTAAACAAATAATATATGTTAAAATAAATTCAGGGTTTTAAGCATAGCTTGAACCCTGAATTTTTCTATTTCTTAGATTCGAAAGGAGAATTATTCTATGGATTACAATTCTAGATATAATGAATGGCTTCAGCAGCTTTCTGATTCAGACCCATTAAAGGAGCAGCTGCTTGCTATTAAGGATAATGAGGCAGAAAAGGAAGACAGATTTTATCAGGACTTAGCATTTGGTACAGCAGGTCTTCGTGGCAAGGTTGGTGCAGGAACTAACCGCATGAATTTTTTTACAGTTGGCAAGGCTACACAGGGTGTTGCTGATTTTATCGTTTCAAAGGGTAAGGAAGCATGTGAAAAGGGTGTTGTTATCGCTCATGACCCTAGACATTTCTCAAAGGAGTTCTCTAAGCTTGCAGCAGGTATCTTTGCTGCCAATGGAATCAAGGTTTATGTGTTCCCTGACCTTAGACCTACTCCAGAGCTTGCATTTATGATTCGCCGTCTTGGTACAGTTTCAGGTATCAACATCACAGCTAGCCACAACCCAAAGGAATACAATGGCTACAAGGCATATTGGGATGATGGATGCCAGGTTTCATCTGAGATTGCTGATGGCATGACAGAGTGCATCAATGCAGTTGATATGTGGACAGGCATTAAGAAATCAGATTTTGACGAGGGTGTTAAATCAGGCAAAATCATCGTTCTCGGTGAGGAGTTCGACAGAGAGTACCTTGATAAAATCGAGTCTCTTGCTATTCATGAGGGAGATGAGCTTGACCTTACAATTCCTCTTGTTTACACACCACTTAATGGTTGCGGTTCTATTCCATTTAGACAGATGCTTAATGATAGAGGCTTCTCTAACTGGACTATCGTTCCAGAGCAGGAGAATCCTGACCCAGATTTCACTACAGTAGGATACCCTAATCCAGAGGACCCTAAGGCATTCAAGCTTTCTGAGGAGTATGGTCGCAAATTTGGCGCTGAGCTTCTTATGGCTACAGATCCTGATGCAGATAGATTTGCTATAGAGATTCGTGATGACAATGGCAATTATGTTCCACTTAATGGTAATCAGACAGGATATCTTCTTGTTAACTATGTATTAGAGGGACACAAGGATGCCGGCACACTTCCTGCCAAGGGAGCAATGGTTAAATCAATCGTTACATCTACACTTTCTACTATCATGGCCAAGGCTTATGGTGTGGAAATGTTTGAAACTCTTACTGGTTTCAAGAACATTTGTGGAAAAATCCCTTATCTTCACGATAATGGATACACATATTTATTCGGATATGAGGAGTCCGTAGGATACGCTATTTGCGAGGACATCCGTGACAAGGACGGTATCTCTGCTGGTATGATGGTTGCTGAGGCAGCTGCATATTATAGAAAGCAGGGCAAGACTCTTTGGGATGTTCTTCAGGAAATCTACGCTAAGTATGGCTACTTCGCAGAGAACGAGCCTAATATCGTATTAGAGGGTATTCCAGGTGCACAGAGAATCCAGCGTATGATGAAGTGGTTCAGAGAGAATATTCCTACTGAGGTTGCTGGTTCAAAGGTAGAAAAGGTTATTGATTACATCAATGGCTATGAGGATATTCCAGCACAAAACGCTATCCGTATTTTCCTTGAGAATGGTTCTTGGTTTGCTATTAGACCATCAGGCACAGAGCCAAAGATTAAGTTCTATTTTTACTCAAATCAGGATTCTCGAGAAAAAGCGTTACAGATTAACGATGAAATTCAAAAAGAAATATTTGACCTTATCAATTCAGTTGAGTAATATCTTAAAATACTTTAAATTACTAAAGCCCAACACAAGATGTTGGGCTTTTTCTATGGTTTCCACTATTTATGGACACTCATTTCTAAAATTGTCAAAAATGTTATATTTCTTTCAGTTCACTTTTTCCTCACATATTGTATAGTTAACAAATAACGTTCTTGCCAATAATCAGACAATTCTTGCCTGCACACAGATTTATCACAAAATTCCTGCTACCATATAGTTACAGAAAATTATTTCGTATAACGATTTGGGGTAACTAATTGTCAGTAGGTTAAATTTAGTGAGGAAGAATCATATGAAAAGAAATTTATTATTCAACAGGATAATCTCATTAAGTCTTATCGTAGCTTTATATCTTTCAATGTCAATCAGTGCTTTTGCTGATGTTGAAGAAGATAAGGTTGCAGCAGATACTCAAGTAACTGCTACCGAGCCACAGCCTACATCAGACAGTATAACAGAAACTGCACCAGCTGAGGATATTATTTCATCAGAAAATCCGGCAGAACCTCAGAATGTTCAGACAGGTGAAGGAAGTGAGGAAGGAACTTCTACAGAAGTTACAACGGAAACTCCAACAGACGTTCCTACAGAAACACCTGCTGAAACACCTGCTGAAACACCTGCAGATATACCTTCAGATGAAACTGAACCTCATACCGAATTAGATCCAGCGGTTGAGCCAGAAGTTATTTCTTCAGATGTTCAGACAGCAGTTGCAGATACAGTTGAAGGTGCTGACGGAGTTATCACAGATCTGATAGAAACTCTTACAGACGAGGAGCTCATCACTGATGAAGAATTATTAGATGAGGAACTTGAAGAAGAGTTAGAAGAAGAACTTGAAGAGGAATGTGAGCACGAACTCATTTACGTTTCTAACAACGATGGCACACATAAAGTTCATTGCGATAAATGTGATTTGGAAGAGTACACAGAGTCTTGTGACTACGATGACAATGGAATTTGTACCAAGTGTGGTTACAAGAGACTCCCAGATCCAATCCTTGTATACGAAGATGATGAAGTAATCATTAGAGTAGAAGGAGCTATCCCAGAAAACGCTGATTTAAAGGTTACTCCAATTAGAGCAAACGTAGAAGAGACAGCAGAGACATATAACCAAATCGAAAACGACTTAATTAACGAAACACAAATGAATGATGCTGACGAATATGGATTCTTAGCATACGATATTTCATTTATCTCTATAGAATCAAAGGAAGAAGTTGAACCTGATGGTGAAGTTACAGTCACAATGGAATACAAGCAGGCAACTCGTCCAGATTCAATCGAGATGACAGAAGACGTTGCAACAGAAGTTGAGATGCTCCACTTCAACGAGGAGTCAAATGAAATTGAAAACTTGACAGAGCAAGGCAGAGCTTCTCTTGAAATTGAATCAGAAATGGATATCACTCAGGCAGAATTTACAAGTGATACATTCTCAATCTTCGTTATTAAGTGGAAGAACGATAAGAGAACAAGATATGTTGATGTAATGGCAACATGCTTTTCAAGAAATAATGAAGAGCTTTCAGAGTTCTCTACAACAACAAAAGACTTTGAAATAAATACAACAGGTGACAATCTTCCTGCAGATACAATAATTGCTAATAGTGATTTTGCAATAGATGTTGATGGTTACAGGTATGTAAGAGCAGAATATAAAGACGACAACGGTGTATATCACGAGTTTGATAGATTTACATACTCAAAGACTACTGGTCCAACATACACTATTACAATTTGCAACGGTACAACAGTACTTGCAAGCAAAACTCTTACAAAAGAGAAAGATGATGCACCATTAATCTATATCGCACTTATCTATGAAAGAGATGCGGATCTTGCAATTACTAAGAAAGCAACAGGTGATGCAGCATCAGATACAACTACAGAGTATGAATTTACAATTACAAATTCAGCCGGTGCATCAGTTGGAGCAGTTAACTACTACATAGGAAATACAAAGAAGACAACAAGCGCCGATGGTAAATTCACATTAAAGACTGGCGAATCAGCATACTTTAACGAAGGCTCATTACCAGATGGCAGCTATACAATTACTGAAAGTGGAATAAACCAATCTAATTATACATTTAACGACTTTATTACAAAGGTTGAATTAAATGGAACAGTAGTTAATACATACGATTACAACACAGAAAGCTCACGTAAGGTTGATGTAAACGTAACAGCAGGACAACTTACAGATGTTGTTTTCAGAAATTATTTAACAATCACTTCTATTGAAAAACATCAGGAAGAAGAGTTAAACAAGTACATCACATATAAGGGTGATGATAACTATGAATTAGTACTTAAATACAAAGCTCCATGCGAGTACATTTCGCAGACAATATTTGAGCAGGAAGAAATTTCTACATTAGAGCCTACAAAGGTCGACATCGTATTAGTAGTTGATAAGTCAGGTTCTATGGCAAACAACAGTCGTATGACAAACCTAAAGAGTGCAGTTGATTTACTTTCAGAAATCTTCCAGACAAAGAGAAATGTAGATGCAGCTTGGAAGGTAGTTTACTTCGATGCTAAAGCAAAACTTGCAGATAATACACAGGACTGGGTTACAAGTGAACACCTAAGCATTAGCACAGCAACAGGTGGTGGAACTAACTACGAAGCAGGCTTACTTAAGGCTCAGGAGCAGTTAGCTACAACAAGAGAAGGATCAAAGTCAATTGTAATATTCCTTACAGACGGCGAGCCAACATACTACGTAGATAATACAGTACCTAGAGGCTATTCAGGAAATGGTGGTTCATTTGATAATACTGCATATAATCATGCAAGAGCAGTAGCTGCAACTCTTACATGTGATAGCTTCTACGCAATCGGTGTTGATTTCGGAAGCACAACATACACAGTTGTTGAGGATGGCAGGACATTAGCACTTACTCGCGAAGGTATCTTACAGCATATTACAGCAAAGGTTCCTTGTCCAGATACTAATAAGAAGACTCTTACAGTTAACTCAAACAAGATTGTAGAACTCTTCAAAGGATTAGCAGGAACAATTACAACTGATTCAATCGGTGGCCAGACAACAATCGAGACAAAGTACGATACTACAGACGTAGTTATTACTGATCCACTTACAAGCTATGTTGAGATGGTACCTGATTCAGAATTCTACGTAAGTATTGAGGTTGGCGGTCAAGATATATGGCAGACATCTACTTATGAAAATGGATACATAGATGAAAATGGAGTACAGACAAGGCCAGCAACATTCCAGGTAGTTCAGGATGGAGCAACCTATCAGATGGAAGCAAACTTCGTGGATGGAGCAATGGTGGTAACATTCCCAGATGGCTACAAGATGTATCCAGATTACACTTACAAGGTTGGCTTCATGGTAAGACCTACAGAATATGCATACGATCAGTATCTCGAAAACGGATACAATGCAGAAGGTCAGGAAGACACAGATAATAAGAATCTTCCAGAGTCACAGTGGACATCAGTAGGAAAGCCTGGATTTAGATCAAATAAGGAAGCGAAGGTTAACTTCACATACAAGGGTATAACTGATGATTCATACTTCAAGCACCCAGTAGTTCAGGTTCACTTCATCAATGAATGGGAAATCTACAAGGTAAATGGAGACGGAACATTATTAAATACAGCAGAGTTCAAATTACAGGAAACAGATGTTGAACTTGCATCAGCACTTACCTATACAGGTACTAGCCAGTTGGTTGGTGATACAGACGGATATGTAAAATGGACTCTTGGCGAAAACGAAACTATCGCAAGGGGCAAGACCTACAACCTTACAGAGACAAAGGCTCCTACAGGATATGTTAAGAGTGAGGAACACTGGATTATAACTATCTCTGATGAAAACGTTCCTACAGTTAAGAAGATATTATCTGATGGCGTTACCGAAGAAGCATACGCTGTAGAACCAGTAAGAAACAAGAACGTATTCACATACAGATTCTACTTCGTAAATTCAACAGTTTACTCATTACCAAGCACAGGCGGTGATGGAATTTACAAGACAACATTCGCAGGAATAGTAATGATGCTGTCATCAGTATATATGTTCTACAGAAACAGAAGAAGACAAAGAGTCAGAAGATAGGGTTGTAATAGGAGGTATCGAGTATGAAGAAGTTTAAAAAGATTTTTGCCCTGGCAGTGGCATTTGTAATGATACTAGGAATGACCATTACAGCAGCTGCTGCTGAAGCAGGCGCAACAATTACCATTAACGGTGCAGATAATGCAGAGCATATCTGGTATTCACAGATTATCAAACCTGACAGAACCACACCAACTGGATGGGCAATCGTAGATGGATTTGGGGCAGCATTCGAAGACTTTGCAGGCTCTAACGACCAAGAGAAGCTTCAAAGCTTTATAGATTGCACCTCAGAGACACAGATTGCCGAGGCGATGAAGAAAATCACAGCTACAAGAGAATGTGGAACAACAATAAATGTTACAGAAGCAGGCTTATATCTCATCAATGCATCAGAAACAGGATATGATTACAATCCAATGCTTGCATACATCGGTTTCGATGAGAATTATGCACTTAAGAACACATCTGTTACAGCAAAAAAGATTAAGAAGATCGTTGGCAAGGTAGTTGAGTCAGGTGGAGAGACAATAGAAGTTGGAGACGAAGTTTCCTATACATTAACAGCACAGATTCCTTACAAGCCAATCGATTCTGATGAGAAATTCATTATCGTTGATGAGCTCAAGGGTGGTCTTTACAAGGTTGAAAACAATCAGGTAGCAGTAACAGTTGGAACAGAGACAAAGTACTTTACACCAGAGACAACAACAGACGGACAGAAGCTTACAATGGACCTTACATATTTAACAAATGGTAACACAATGGCTAACCAGCCAATCACAATTACTTATACAATTCAGGTTCTTGAAGTAACAGTTGAGAATACAGCTTATCCATTAGGCTACAAGGAAAATGCAACACCAGTTAAGATCTTTGCAGGAACAATTACAATCACAAAGATGAACGAAGTAGGTTCTAATAATCCTGAGTACTTATCAGGCGCAGAGTTCGTAATTATGAATGCAGCAGACAAATACGCACAGCTTGATGAAAATGGAGTTTTAGTAGCTTGGTTAGACGAGAATGATCCAAACATCACAAAGCTTACAACTATTGGAGACGGCAAGGTTACAGCAAAGGGATTTGATGGTAACAAGACCTACAGGGTAAAGGAAGTTAAGGCACCTAATGGATACACATTAAACGATAATCCAGTAACAGTTGAATGGGCAGCATGGGATTACGCAACAGCTACAACAGGACCTGAAGGTTCAGCAATTGTACATGATACAAAGCTTTCTCAGCTTCCATTTACAGGTGGTTCTGGTACAGCAGCCTTTACAGGATTCGGAGTACTTTTAATGAGTGCAGCAGCAGGATTATATTTCGCAAATAAGAAGAACAACTCTACAAAGTAAGCCTTTTGGCTTAGAAGGGAGTCGCCAGTGAATAAAGCAATTTTTAGAAAAGGAATAATAGTTGTCATAGTGATAGCGACAATTATCGCCGCATGGGGGCTGGGAACATATATTTCCAGAGCAGCCGATCGGGTAGATGTTGCAGGAACCATAAAAATTACTGCCGCAGTTGCTGATGGTGACGATTCTATATTTGCTAATGCATTTAATGGCACAGTAGAAATCGAACTTTATAAGCTAGCAGCCATGGATTACACTGGAAGACTCACAAAGGTCGGTGCATTCGCAGATGAAACAGTAATGATAAACATATTAGATGGTAATCCATCCATTGATGATATCAAAACTGGAATCGTTAACCCAGCACTTACCATAGCAGCAAGAGATGATGTGGTAGCCGATGAAGTCATCCGACTGAATAAGGCAGAGGCTACAGAAGCATCAGTAGAAATTGAAGGTGGCGCAGGATTATATCTCTATATTCCAAAGGATGTAAGGGATTTGAGATATGCATACTCATTCACTTCATACGTAATAATGGCACCTACAAGCGAGTTTATTATGACAGGTGCAGGCTCAGATGAATGGAATCCAAACGTAACCTTCAATCTAAAATGCGAAGAGACTCCATTATACGGAAGTCTTCGCATCATCAAAAACCTAGATACATACAATCTCTCTCTTGGAAAAGCAGCCTTCGTATATGAGGTTAAGGCAATAAGAGACCAGGAAGTTGTATTTAACAACGTATTCTCAATTGATTTTAGCAGACCAGGTCAATTGACAAGAGAGATTACAGATATTCCAGCTGACGCAGATGTAACAGTAACTGAGATTTACACAGGAGCTAGCTACACACCAGTTGGAGACAGGGCAGCAGAAGTCAAAATAGTTGCAGACACCACAGTAGATACAGCATTCGAAAACGATTTTGACGAACGACTCAATCAGGGTGGCATAAGTGCAGAAAATCACTTCGATATAATCGACGGAGTTTACTACTGGACAGATCAGGATGGCAATCCGGTAGCCCAGGGCCAGACACCAAATGAAACGGCACCTGCACAGGAGCAATTGGTTAGATAAAAATGTGAGATGGAGGTAACCAATTATGAAGACAAAGTGGTTAATATTAGTTGCTGCAGCGCTAGTACTTGTTAGTGGTACGGCAGTTAAACCAGCCATTGCATATTTTACTGACACCATTTCAACGGAGGGCAAAATAGAACTAAAGGTAGGGGACAGCGAAATACCTCCGATGGAAGATAAAGTAGAAAATATGATCAAGAAAATCTCTATCTCCAATACTGGTGATTATGAGCTTCTAGTCAGGGCAAAGGCTCTCTACCCAGATAACTGCACAGTAACACTAGTTGATTCAGAAGGCTGGAGCGATGGAGGCGATGGCTATTATTACTACAGCGACATCGTTTCTCCAGGAGAGAAAACAAACCAGCTATTACTACAGATTAATTCAGAGGCAGAGGAAAGCTTCAACGTAATAATCGTTCAGGAAGGAGCCAAGGTTATTTACGATGAAGATGGAAGCTACAAAGGTGACTGGGATGCAAAGATTTCATCTCAGGTTGATGAGAAAGTAGATAGGAGGTAAGCATATGAAAAAATTAATTAAAAATCCGCTTATCATCCTAGCCTTTGGACTAATCGTCATAGCAGCGGGCTCAGTTGGCGCAGCTAGAGCGGCAATCGTTTATCAAACAGCAGCTGAAAGAGTAAATTTCTCGACAGCAACTATTTCAGTAGATGTTCAGGAAATGGTTGGAGATGAATACATTTCAGCAGATGAGGGGTTGGTTTTCGATAATGTAAAACAAGACGAGACAATCAAAATCGGAAAGAAATACGATGAGAGAGTTCGAGTTGTTAATAACTCTAACAATGAAACAGGCTACAGTGAATATGTAAGAGTGGTTGTTAGAAAGAGCTGGTTCAAGGATGGCAAGAGCACCAATCTAAATCCAGAGCTTATCGAGCTTGAGACAGCAGATGGCTGGTATCTCAATCCAGATGAGCACACAACAGAGCAGGATGTGTATTACATGACCTCACCTCTAGCTTGTGGAAATGCAGCAGAGTTTATAACAGGACTGAAAATCAACAATGAAGTTACAACATATGTTGAGACAAAGCCAGCTATAGAAAAGGTCGCCGAGCTTAAAGGAACAATCGTAAACGAATATCTCTATAACGGAGAAGAAGTTTACATTCAGATTCAAGCAGATGCAGTTCAGACTCACAACGGAGAAGATGCAATATACGCAGCTTGGGGAATTAAGGCAACATGTTCTACACCTGATGATGGAAATATATTAACAATTGGTGGTAAATCAGTTCAGTAGTGAAAGGAGCGGGATATGAAGAAAAAAATATTAAATATGGTCCTTGCTCTAGCACTTACTATGGCAGGATTAATGGGAACTGGATTTAGTTCAAGTGCAAGTACTCAGACTACCGGTTGGGACGTAACCTACGACGGAAAAGGTATTACTTCTAGCTACGATGTTAGCAAATCCACTATTACAAGCGTAATGCCTGGAGATACAGTAATATTCAACGTAGATTACAAAAACACATCAGACAAGGCAGCAGACTTTTATCTCAGCACAGACATCATCAATTCTCTTGAAGAGAAAAACATCGATGGTAGTGCAGCAAATATTAGCGGTGGAGCTTATTCATACGAGCTTAGCTACACCTTAAACGGAACCACCACCATTATCTACAATAGCGAGACATTAGGTGGAGACAATACTACAGTTCTTGGACTAAACCAGATTCAGGGAACGCTGAAAAATGGTGAAGGTACATACTTCGACGTAGGAATCGTTCCTGCAGGGGGTATGGGAACAGTAAAAATCGAAATCGCACTTGATGGAAATTCACAGGACAATTCCTACATGGAAAAGCTAGCATCACTTGATGTTAGATTTGGTGTAGAAAATGTGGAACCAGCAACTACTAATACAGTGACAGAAAACAAGTCAAGAACAGTAGTATACGAGGTTCCTGGTGGAACAGAAGTCATCCTCATTGACGAGGGAGTAGTTCCAACATCAGCGAATCCACAGACTGGCGATTCACCACTACCAATAATTATTTGCTCAGCAATGATGCTTTTAGGAATTGGCTTAATTCTTTGGTATTTTTTGCTTACAAAAAACAAAAGAGAGAAGGTAGCGTAATATGATGAGTGTAAAGAAATTATTCGGATTATTCTTAATGATGGTTATGGCGGTAACGGTTATGATGCCGCTTACTGCAAAAGCTGAAAGCTATACCTACAGAATCAACATTGTACTTGGCGGAACAGCTGATACAAAAGCAGAATTCTTAAGCGACTTAAGCTCTAGTTTGACAGTAGTTTCAAACACAGCAAGCGTAAGCTTCAACGGAGCAGATTGCATTACAATCTCAGATTTGATGTATGAGGATTCAGTAGCATTTGATCCTAAATCAGCAGTTGCCATTACTGGAGAAAATGCCAAGTATTATGTAAAGGGCATGAGAGTCAGTGGAGCAAACGATGTGGTTTCAAAATCCGCATTTACGGTAACACAGGATGACTCATATGTTATAGCATACGGTGTTGGTTCTTCAGTTCCTTATACAGTAAAGTATTTGGATGAAGCAGGAAATAGCCTTCTTGAAACAGCTACATATTATGGAGCATTGGGAGAAGAGGTATATGTTCCTTATAGATTCATAAGTGGATATACACCTAACGCTTATAACCTTCATGTAGATAAATTAGCAGAGAATCAGGAATTCGTATTTACGTATACCAAAGCTGCTGGTGGAAATACAGTATATAACACAAGCACATCTACATCATACTCAACAGTACAGGGTGCTCCTTCTTACACATACCAGTCAGTTACAAGAGACCTTGGAACAATTGATAACCGTGATCAGCAGGCCGGTGGAAATCAGGCAGGTGGCGGAAATCAAGGTGGCGAGGCAGCAGCTGCAGGTGAAGGAGAACAAGCAGGTGGCGATGCAACAACAATCGATGATACTGAAACACCTCTCGGAGTTGAAGATGTAATCGATATCAAAGATGAAGAAGTTGCAAAGGCTGCATCAACAAGTGCACTTTTAGATTCATATAAGAGATATGCATTTGTAATTCTTATCATCGGAATAGTAGTTATAGCTATAACAGTACTTGCTTCTGCAAAAGAAAAGTATGATAACAAAAAGAATAGATAATCATTAGAATAATTTAGAATATTTACCTCATATTACAAGGACCCCCTTGGACTATATGTTTTGTAGCCCTTGGGGGTCGATTTATTATCTGTTTAATAGGCAGTAAGCTCTGAGCATTTCGCCGACTGACCAAGCAGTAGCGAAGCATCCATGGCCTGTGGCCTTTTTGTCATTATCAAAATAATCGGAAATGTTGCCGATGCATCCTGTGACCAATTGCTTTTCAACAGAATCAAACATTGCCTTTGCTTCTTCTATTGACTGGGCGCTGCCGCCGCCAACCTTAAGGTAGCTTTCGATAAAGGCGCCTAGGAAAAATCCATAAGCTCTTTGTCCTTCGCTGGTGGCAAGACCGATGCCAGTGAAAAGCTTGTCCTTTACAGCTCTAACGATTGATTTTTCCTTCTCGATGTCCAGCATTGTAAATGGAAGACTAACAGCAAAAATCTGATTTGGTCTCAGAGTATCATCCTTTGTATCTTCTGAAATAAGATCGTATAAATATCCGCCTTCTTCGTACCAAAATTCTTCGTTAAATGCTTCCTTTACCCACATGGCAAGCTGGCTACATCCGCCGGCATATGCCAAATAGTTTTCTGGCTTGTTGTGGGTACGTCTAGCGATTCCTCTGGAAATTTCTTCCATTGTCATCAAAGCATTGTACCAAAGAGCATTAATTTCAACTGCCTTTCCTTTTCTAGGAAGTGCATCCTCAACACGTGGAATTTCATCCATCCATGTAACCAAAGCACTGTTTGTGCCAGCTGACATGAGGGCATCATCATCCATGCCGATTCCGAATTTAGTTCCCTTTCGATAGGCACCCATTATTTCCTGTAAGCAAGGATAAATGTAATCCTCAACAAATTTCCAAGCATCATCAGTGTCCACATATTTCAAATAGTTGTACACTGCATAGAAATACCAAAGTGAAGCATCAACTGTATCACAGGTAGGCATACTACAATCCTCAGGATATACATTTGGAAGAAGACCATTTTCTATAGCGTTGCCATAGGCAAGTAAAATAGATTTGGCATCATCGAAACGTCCTGTCTCCAAGCAAAGACCTGTGAAGCTGATAAGAGTGCTACGACTATGGTCTGTAAGGAATGGATATCCGGCGAGAATAGTTTTCTTGCCAGTAGATAATCTATTTACGATGAATTGGTCAGCTGCAACTGTAAGAATCTGGGCTAACTCATCCTCATCATCAGTAAAATCGCTGTTTTCTATTAATTCAGCCACGCGGTTTTTTGCTTTTTCAATTTCTACAAAGGCTGTATCAACATCGATGGTAGGAAGGTCGCCCCAAGCACGCTTTTTTCTGCCTGTTGTTTCCTGTATATCTACTGTACAAACAAAGGATGCTCTAGAAACTCCGCCAGCATCAACTTCCATAACAAAGTCATAAGGCTTTAAATGACAGTCAAGGGCATCTTTATTCTCGTCAGCCTCTAACTGAAGCTCCATATTCTCATCGTAAATATTGTTGCGCTTTACCATTTCACAGCCAGCGCTAATAAGAGAAACTCTCACGTTAGGGTTGCTGACAGGAGAGTAGTAGAAGCCCTTGTTACCATTGTCGTTGTCTGGAATCTCCTTGAATACCTCATCAGGTAACTCGTATCGGAGAGTCTCAACTGTCATGTGCTGATCATGGGCTCTGAAATTCATCAGAGGTGTAATTACAACACCGGCAGCTGGACCATTATTTTCTAATGTATATGCGATAACACATTGATTTTTCCCTTGGACTAGAGAAATTGTTTTGGAAAGACGCATGCCACCGGCTTCGTAAATAAAAGTAGTGGTGCCATCGTATTTGAAGACCTTTAGATGCATATTGCCCTGATTGAACTCACTGGTATAAGGACCCTTGTGCTGGGCAGTGGTCAAATCGTAGATTCGGCTGCCGCAAACAAGTCTTTCGTTGGTTTTTGAAAAAACAAGAAATCTATCAACTGGTGGGTGGAGACTGGCAACCATGTAGCCCTGATTAGTACGTACATGGGCACCAATGATGCTACTGCTACTGTAACCGCCAATCCCATTAGTTAATAACCATTCTTTATAGAGATTATTTTTGTAGTTAGTTAACTTATCAAAAACAAATTCAAATTTCATATTATTCTCCATCTATATACTACTAAACTAAATTATTATTATAGCCAAATAAGGGATGTTTTTAAACTCTTTTGGATTAATAAATTTAATGATTCATATTTTGGGTGAGGTTGAGTTTTGTGATTGTTTGAGTTATACTCAAACGGATTAAAATATGTATAAAAGGAATCAGGTAATTATTATGGGAGATTATATTATTAGTTGTTGTTCCACAGCGGACGTGACAAAGGAATATCTTCAAGAAAAAAATATTGAATATATTTGCTTTCACTATTATCTTGATGGCAAAGAATACAAAGACGATTTGTTCCAGTCTATGTCACCACAGGATTTCTATCAGGCTATGGTAGACGGTGCTATGACAAAGACTTCACAGGTAAATGCAGAAGCATTCACTGAATATTTCAAAGGTTTTTTAGAGCAGGGCAAGGATGTTATTCACCTTACTTTATCTAGCGGCATCTCAGGTGTTTTAAATTCAGCTAGAATTGCAGCAGCTGAGGTTAACGAGCAATACCCTGACAACAAAGTTGTTGTTATCGATAGCCTTACAGCATCAGCTGGTTACGGATTGTTTATGGATAAATTAGCTGATCTTAGAGATCAGGGCTACAGCTTTGATGAATTAGTTAAATGGGCAGAGGACAATATCCAGAATCAGAATACTTGGTTCTTCACAACAGACCTTACATTCTTCATCAGAGGCGGACGTATTTCAAAGGTATCTGGATGGTTCGGAACAGCTCTTAATATTTGTCCACTTCTTAATGTTAATGATGAGGGCAAGCTTATCCCTAGACAGAAATGTCGTGGAAAGAAGATGGTTAAGAAGGCAGCTCTTGCAGCAGTTAGCGAGCGTATCGCAAGCGGAGCTGACTATGATGAAAATATTTTCATTACTCACTCAGTTTGTTATGAGGATGCAAGAGAGATGGCTGACATGCTTGAGGAAGCTTTCCCTTGCATGAAAGAGAAGATTAGAATATTTGATATTGGACCTACAATCGGTGCACATACAGGTCCAGGCACAGTTGCCATCGGATTCTGGGGCAAGAAAAAGGAAAAGTAATTTAAAAGTGTTGGGTCTAGCAAGGCTCAGCACTTTTCTGCATTAATTTATTGGAGGTTTGGTTATGAAAGAAAAAATCAAAGGTCTTAAAATTAATATTACAGCATCTGCAATTATTAGCATTATCATTGGACTTTTACTTGTAACATATCCTGATGAGATTACAATTGCTCTCAGCAGAGTGATTGCCTGCATTATTATTGTTGCCGGTGTGGCAATTGTTTTAAGCCAGATTTTTGAAAACGATAAAAATGCTCTTGGTATTGCAGTTGGCGGTATCCTTTCATTGCTTGGTGTTTGGATGCTTCTTGCACCAGAGGACAATATCATTATTAACATTATCCCAATAGCTATTGGTGTCATCCTTGTGGTACATGGCGTGCAGGATTTGACAATGGCTGTAGAGATTGTTAGAAACAAAGGAAAAAATTCGTGGGTTGTATTTTTAGGAGCAATCATTAATATTGTTCTTGGTGCATTATGCATTGCAATGGCATTCCAGGTAGTTAAAATGATTTTCTGGTTAATCGGTGTAATGCTAATTTACGATGGAATTACAGACCTCTTTTTTGTACACAAAGTTAAAGTATCAAAGGTTGTGGTTGATTCTATTATTACTAGAGAGGAAGACATCTAAATGGGACAGATGGAATTTAAAATGGAACGAACAGGCTTGCTGGAGGTAGGAGATGTACTTCCTATCACAGAGTATGCTCTTTCCAATTCTTATTACTATGTCCTTGGCAGGTCCTATGCCATGTCAGCAAACTACACAACATTGGAACGAATAAAGGCTAAGGAAGGCAAAGTCGTAGACGTAAAGGAGACCCCTAAGGGATTCTATGTGGCAGTAGAATACCAGGATTCTTAAGGAGTTGTTAATGAATAATCAGTCACAAAATGCAATAGATATAGTTCTTGCAGAGAGCTTGAAGGAACTAGCTACTACTAAACCGATAGACAAAATCACAATAAAAGAAATCACTAACAAAGCAGGCGTTATCCGACCTACATTTTACAATCACTTTCAGGATAAATACGAATTGCTTGAATGGATTACAATAAACGAGTTATTTGCTCCTATAGACCCACTTCTTAACAATGGAATGTTAAAAGAAGGGGTCACACTTATTTTGACAACCATTGAAAAGGAAAAGGATTTCTATAAGAGAGCTGCCCAGCTAGAGGGGCAAAATTCTTTTAACGAGATTTTTAATCGATGTGTTGCTAGTGCAGTTAAAAAATACATAGATGTGGAGAGCCTTACTCGAATCGCCAATTACAATTGGCTAGGAGAGGACATAGTCGCTGAGTTTTTAGCTCACTCTATTTCCTGGGTTACCATCCAGTGGATCAAGCGAGGACTCAATGTTCCAGTTGAGGAATTGGCAGATGTCTATGTTAAAATTTTCCATAGCCCAATCATAGAAGTTATAGCGAATGTCTAGAGTATTAATACAAAAAGATATTATTGTAGCTTGTATAAATTAGGAATTTAATGAGAATATTTAAAGGAAGATAATCTTATTGAAAGTTTTATATCGGGGCTTTTGCTGAGATATATTTAAACTAATTGATTGGAGTTTTATAAATGAATTGGTTAGAGAGTTTGCTAATCATGGCAGGTATATTGCTGGATGTGTTCGCAGCAATGGAGATTCAGGGAGCCATGATAGCACATCTTAAAAAGAGAACATTGATTATAGCCTGCGGAGTTGTTGCTACAGTTGAGTTGATTTTTTATTTATTTGGATATGTGTCTTGTTGGTTTTTATCATCAGAAGGCTACATACCAAATTCTGAGTATTATGGCGAGGCTGTTGCAGCTATAGTTTTGGCATTATTAGGATGCAGGCTTTTATTTAAAGCGGTAGAACGCAAATTTATTCAAGAGCATCGCAGAGATGCCATCAGAGTTTTTGATTACATACGTTTAGTTGTTATGTCTAGCATATACACAGCAGCGGCAGGTTGCGTTTGCGGTCTTGTTGGTGTTACAATCTGGCAAGTAGTAATTATGATTTTACTTATTTCTATTGTTATGGTTGTATGCGGACTATACACAGGATTGCACTACGGTTTTGAAAACAAGACTATAGCTTATGTGGCTGGTGCATTGCTATTATGGGGAGTCAGCGTCGAGATGTTTTTACATCGTATATTTGATGTTATTTAGAGTTAGGAGTTTAATATTATGAAATTATTATCATTTGCTGTTCCATGCTACAACTCAGCAGCATATATGGAGCATTGTGTTGAAACTCTTCTTCACGGTGGTGAGGATGTAGAGATTATTATTGTAGACGACGGTAGTCAAAAGGATAACACAGC
>JAEEGL015340567.1_pt1 | contig 26123 bp, 20 predicted proteins | sample 9134231 | NCBI WGS metagenome assembly JAEEGL01 (sample SAMN16246548, study PRJNA631951) | gut metagenome | biome: gut microbiome; feature: rumen; material: fiber-attached | host: Bos | place: Iran: Karaj | collected 2018-10
AAACCAAGTCCTTCTACTTCAGCATCAAGTTCTTCATCACCTGCTGCTAGTTCTTCAGAAGTGCCTGGTACTTCGACTCCCGCATCAAGTAATGCTGAACCAACAGATATCAAACTAGATAAAGACAATATAACTTTAACTCTAGGCAAAGAAGAAACTGCTAAGCTTACATACACTGTTGTTCCAGAAGGTGCAAGATCCAAAATAACTTGGAGAACCAATGATAGTGACGTTGCAATGATAGATAAAGATGGAAATGTTACAGCAAAAGGAGTCGGCACAACTGAGATAAGCATTAGAACTGCTAATGGAAAAGTTGCAAAGTGTACAGTTAAGGTTGTAAGAGAGGTTGGTGAAACTGGAGAAGCTTTGGCTAGAGCTGCCTGTGAATTAGCTTATTCAAATTATCGCAACCAAGATGGAAAAGCATTAGTTAATTCAAATGGATATTATGGAACTGAAAAATATAGAAAATACAGAAATGATGGTAACAAACCTCATGGTTGTTGCTCAAGAGGTATGGCTTCTGTTATTAATGGATATTTAAAATTCGATACCTCTTTAGAATATACAGGTGCTAAAGAACAATACTACTATATGGCCAAAAGTAAGAAATGGAAAAAGATTGGAACATATAAAAGTGGGATGGAAAATAAAGAAGATACAATTATGCAACCAGGTGACATTGTAATTAGTACTCATCATACTTGCATGTATGTAGGAAATCAAATTCCAAAGGAAGTTTATAATGAGAGCTTAAAAGGTACTGATGCAGATTATGGAGTACCAAAAGATTCTGCTGTTTGGGTATCTGGCGGATGGCATGCAGGAGTTTCTCTATGTATTTGTAGTCGTGATGAAGCCCATCCTTCTAGTGGAGATGGTATAATATATAGATATGTTGGAGATGGAGCATAAATAAAAAAAGAAGTAAATTTTAAATAATTTACTTCTTTTTTTGTTATTTAATATCATAGAAATCCATTACTCTTTGTAATTCTTCTTCATTATAATCATCATACCTATTTTTATTGTTTTCTAAATTATAATATCCATTTGACATTTCTTCTATACAATCATAATTAGAATTAATTTCTATTATTTTTTCTTCAATTTGTGAATAATTACTTTCATCTTTTATTTTAATTACGACAGATTCAGGTAATACTTCAGCACTATATTCCTCTATTATTTCTTTATTGTTCTCAAGTTTACTTTTAAGTTCTTCTAATGCCTCTTCTTTACTAATTCGTTTTATCTGAACTATTCCCTCTACATTTCCTACTTCATCTATAAATTCATTTATAGTTTCTTCTGAACTTTCCTTATTAAAGTATACTTGAATTCCTACATTTGCTTTCAAATATTCAACTATTTTTTCTCTTTTAATTCGTATTCTTTCTTCTGTTTCATTCTTGTTATTCCTTTTTATAAGAATTCCTATAAAGTAAGCAATTAATATTAGAACTATTAATACAATAACAACTATAATAATCTTTTTATTCATTAGTATCCCCTATTACTTCTATTCTTTTAATATTATCATTATTATTCTATCATTCTAAAAATGTAATATCAATATTTAATCTTTATTGTATTTTATGTAAATCTGTATTATAATAGCTTTCGATACTTTATCAGTGCTCTTCTTGGAGCATAGCCGCCCACTTAGGAGGTGTCAACGATGTTGGCTAAAGAAAAACGGGAATTCTTGGACTTGTTAAAGTCACAAGGAAAAAAGCTGTATGATGCAAATCTGTGTGCAAGGTGTGGTGGAGACTGTTGCAAATCTCAAAGTTGTATTCTTCTTCCATTTGACATTTATCCTTTTACTGCTAAGAAAATCATCTATCTGATTGACAAAGGATTCTATTCCATTAGGGCCTTTTTCGAGAAAGATAAAGCGTATGCTTTTCTTACTGCACGCGAGGAGAATGATTCAAAAGTGGCTATACTAACGCCACATTCGAGTTGTGCCCATCTTACAGACCAAGGCTGTTTGTTTTTTGAGCAGGAACGTCCCTCTGGGGGAATTGCTCTTATACCGAAGCCTGGTTTTAGGTGTGATCCAACTCTGACGGTTGAGGAACTTGAGAATCCATGGAAAGAATCTAGGGTTGTCGAAATCATGGATGAAGTCCTGCAGAATTACATTGGCAATCAGTCCATAGATAATTATTGCTGGTCTGTGTTTAGAGATTTCGAAAACTCTGTACTTCGTGGTACTTGCAGTTATAATTTCTTCACTAAATACCTCATCTACAAGGACGGTGTGTCATTCGGTTACAAGTTCAAGGAAGGATTTGATTCAAAACTTTAATCTACTCCGACGTTAAAAGAAAGAGGCATCACAACTTTTGGGTTGTGATGCCTCTTCTTTTTATCTCCTCTTCTTTCTTCTTTTTCTCTTATTTATGTTTATTGTTCTAATTATAAATAATATAACTATTAATGCTAAAACAATCATTCCAACTTCTTTATAATATGTTTTTTTAACTACATCTTTTCCAGCTATTAGTTTTGCAGAATACTCTATATCTTCTACTTTATAAGTTATAGTTCCAATTTCTTGTCCTTTGCTTATTGGAGCTTCTAGATTATCATTTATCTTTATATCTGGAGTTATATCATCTTTTGATATTTCTTTCTTTTTTAATACTTCAACAGTATCATCAATAAGTAATACTAAATCTTTAGTATCTTTTGTTGCTTTCTTTATTTCAACAGTTCTAATTACATCATCTTTATCATGCATTTTAGTAAATTCATAATTTTCGTATGCATAATCTAACATCTTTTCTGTTTCAGTAAATTTGCTATCTGAAGTTTTTGCACCTAAAATAACTGCTATAAATTCTATTCCATCCTTTTCAAAATCTGTTACTAAACAATTTCCAGCTTGAGTTGTTGTACCTGTCTTTATTCCTTTAACATTTTCATTATAAAATTTACTATTCTTATTTAAGAAATAATTCGTGTTTTTCATTACTCTATCTGTAGCTGTATATTTATTTGTCGCAGGCAATGTATATTCTTCTGTCGAAACTATTTTTCTAAACTCTTCATTTTGCATGGCATATTTTGAAATTAAATACATATCATATGCTGTTGTATAATGATCATCACTATGTACTCCATTTGGATTTATAAAATGAGTTCCTTTACAACCAATCTCTTTAGCTTTATTGTTCATCATCTCTGAAAATCCTTCGGTAGTCTTACCAACGTGTTCAGCTAAAACATATGCTGCGTCATTTGCAGATTTTAACATAAGAGCATATAGAAGGTCTTCTACTCTCATTTCTTCCCCTATCATTAATGGAGCAACAACATATGCACTTGGAATATTTGATAAAGCAGTTTGAGAACAAGTTGCTACATCATCTAACTTACAGTTTTCTAATACTAAAATTGCTGTCAAAATTTTAGTAACTGATGCTGGATATTTTTGTTCTTCACTTTCAGTCTCATATATTATTTTACCAGTAGTAGGTTCTGCAATTATGGCCGCTTCTGCTTCTATTTTTAGTTCTTCTACTGCATAAGAATTTAGACAATTAAAAATAATACATAAAAAAAGTGTTGAAGTTAAAATCGTTTTTAAAAATTTTTTCATAAGTAATCCTTCCTATTTAATTAGTAACAAATTTTTTTCTTTTAATTTTATATTCATAGATTGTCCTATATATATCAGCAAACAAGTATAAAACTGATAAAACAACAATACTACTTAAAACTATTATATCTTGTTTTTTTAATAATTTATCTTCTTGTTTTTGATAAGGAGTAACTCTAAAAGGAGCATCTTCACTAAAAGAAAGAGCTTCGTATCCTGTAAAATTATAAACACTAAATACAAGATAAAGACTTCCATCATCTAAATATTTTTTTATTAATCTATCTTCATTAAATCCTATTATAGTTGTGTTTTCAGGTGTAAATATATAATCTTGAGTCTTAATAGTTAAAACAATAGGACATAAATATGCTTCATCAAGAAACTTAAATCCTATTCCTTTTTTAACATTCATATAATCATATTCTTTTATAAAGTTATTTGCTTGATAAGAAATATCATATACGTGTGTTCCATTATCCTCGACTCCCCAATATATTTGGGCACTTCCTCCATCACCTTTAATAACTCCACATTTATTTTTTATATTGTCTTGATCAATATTTTCATTTTTATTGTCTACATATTCTAACTGTTTTCCATTTTCATCAGTTATTTTTAAATTAACTATCTGTTCTGGAACTAAACCATTGAAATTCTTAATATACCCTACTCTTCCACTACTTAGCACATACCACTTTTCTGAAAAAAAAGCACTTCCATCTTCATTTATATTAACGTTCATTTCTATTTTATCTACTATGTCATTTGAATCAATATCATGTCCATAGCAAATAGTAGGAATAAAAAGAAATATTAATATTATTAACAATTCCAAAATATATTTTGTCTTATTCATTAATGTAATCTATCTCCATTTCTTTATATATTATGTGTATGATTAATAGCATTTAAAACTTGAGTATTGTATTCTTCGTTTTGACTGCTACTATTAATTAATGATTTATTGCAAAGAAGTATGGCAACAAATATAGAAATACCAACTAAAAGTGGTGTTAAAACTAAATATAAAATAAACTTTACTTTTTCTTTCTTAGGCATTTTTCCCTCCATATTTTATATATTTATTTATACTATAAGACAGCAAAAAATAAAAGACTTAAAATCATTTTAAGTCTTTTACCTTTAAATTATTTTTCTATATTATCATCAGGTTTTTCATTTTCATCATCTATTTCTTTATCCTGTTTTCCTTTATCAATAATCCTTTGTGCATTTTCAGTTTCTATTCTATCTCTTTCTATTTGTTCTTCTATAAAACTTTCTGGTTCAACACCATCTGGTAATTCTCCACATTTTATAAATTTTAAGTTATCTCTATTAGTAAACACATCTCTTATTTTATCATCATCATAAGAGTAAGGAATTAATGCATATCTAAAATTCCTACAATCTATAAATGGTCTTCTAAGATCTTCGCATTCTCTTGCCATAAGAACTGAAGTAAGTCCTCTACAATTTTGAAACGCACTAGATTCTATTCTCTTATATTTCCTTGACATAGCTAGTGTTTGTATAGATGTACAATTCATAAAAGCTCTTTCATACAGTACTCCCATCTCATCTCTTGGGAATTTAATTCTAGAAAGATTATAGCAATTTTTAAAAGCATCAGGTCCAATTGTTCTAAACCCTTCTGGAAATTCTAATTTTTGCAGACCTTCACATCCTTCAAAAGCATTTTGTTGTATTAGTTGTAATGTGTCTGGAAAATCTAATCCTTTTATTGCTTTACACCCTCTAAAAGCAAAACCTTTAATCTTTTCTAGTCTTTTAGGAAATTTTATTTTTCTTAAAGCTACACAACCATCACAAACATGTGCAGGTAAAGTTTCCATTCTATCCGAGAACTCTATTTCTTCTAGTTTAAGGCAGTCTTGGAAAGTTCCATCTCCTAAACTTGTTAGTCCTTCTGGTAAAATAACCTTTCTTAAATCTGGTAATTTTGAATACTTTCCTCCTCTTACTGTTATTGATTCATATTCTTGAGTATCATACTCTACGCATAAAGATTTAACTTCTTTACTAAATCTCGCTTCAGTAATGCCCGTTGGCGGATTTCTAGTAAAAGACTTAGCGATTTCTCCATAATAGTTAACTGGAATTTTAATAGTTACTCTATTTACATTATTATCTCCTAAAGGAACTTCTCTCGTAAATAAAGCGCTTCTTTCTTCTGGTTCTTCAATTGGAATATTACCTGTTTTCTTGTCATTATGTTCAACAATAACTGTTCTGCTTGGGAATAATTGTCTATTAGGAGAATAAACTACTCCATTTGCAAGGTGAATAGTATTTAGTTGATCGCAGTTTAAAAAGTATCCTTGTTCTATTTCTCTTAGTGTGCTTGGAAGGGATACCACTCTTAAATTAGGAAATTCACTTAAATGTGTCATTCCCATCCTACTTTTTCCATTTTTAGAAAAGCTAAGTTTAGTAACTCCTTCTAAAAAGTGCATTTCAACTACTTTATCTTTATTAAAAAATGTTTTAAAACTTCCATCTGGATTCAAATATTTTATAGCTGTCCTTCTTTGAACAGAAAAATCTGGCATTGATTTTTCATAAACAATCATTACTGCATTACCTTTTATTTGATTGGCCATATCTAGTGGTAATGCTGATGTTGTTCCAGCTGGGCCTGGCCTATTTTCTTTTTCAGAAGATCCCCCATCTGTAGTTAGGACATCTTTATCATCTACAATATTTCTATCTTTTGGTATATGAAGTGATTCGATACCTGCCATTGCTTTCCATACATTTTCATTAGCCATTATTGAATCTAAATCCCAATTATAAAAGTAACTTTCTAAATCTAATCTTTCATAGGAATCTTTTGGAAGTGATGAAATAAAGCTTACAAATCTAGTTTTTAATTGGCTTTCGTAGAACTCTCTTGTGCAATAATCTTCCATCCTATCTTGAGGAAATATTCCTTCTCTTTTGCAGAACTTAATTTGATAATCTATAAATGCATCAGCTAATGCTTTTTCAATTGCATCTCTTTCTACTTCTGAATATTTTATTTTTGTTTTATCTGTATCCCATTGACTTTTTAGTTTTTTAAGTCTTTCAATATCTACTATTTCTAAGGCTCCAATTACTTTTGCAAGTTTTCTATAGGTATTAATTCTAGTTTGCTTAAACTCTTCTTCTCCTGATACCTCTTCACCATCTCCAAATTCTAATCCCGTTTCTTCATTTGGCATTTTTCCTACTTGCATGTAATAATTAACTTCATAGTCTAAATGAGATAATTGTCTAATTAAGTCAGGTGGAGTAATTAGTCCTCCTGCTCCATTATCATCTATTTCTATTAATCTTTTTTCTATTTCTTCAGCACGTCTCGCAAAAACATTATACTTTTCTTCATCATATAGCTTAATTGAAAGTATTTTGTCATTTATCTTTTTTAGTGAGTCTAGAAGAATTGACATTCCTTTTTCTCCCATTTTTTCTCCTTTGTAATAGATATAGTTTTTCAAAGTAATTGTATCAATTATTCCCTTGTATAATCAATATTTGTTACCAACTTGTAGTTAAAAAGACATACGACTATTAAAAATCAAGCATTTTAAGTCCTAAACTCCTTGATTTAGCAATGACTTTTATGTTATAATAGACTAGTGAGTGTAAAGAAAGAGAGGTGATATAAATGGAAGATCCGTCCCAAAATAATATTATAACAAGAATGTATAATAAAACTTGTATTAATAGGGGTATTCTATTTATATACCTCAAGTTAGATTTTGCTTAAAAACATTTTTTATTTGTTATAAAAAAGTTGTATTTAGCTATTGCAAGTTTTATAATTGTAGTAGCTTTTTTATTGCTTAAAATCTTTAAACGTATATGCTTTATTATACATTCTTTAATGAAAATTAAAGAAAGGAAGATTAGAAAAATGGAAAATGTAAAAGATACAAAAGAATTAGATTTAGAATTAAATGATATCAAATATGTAGATTTAGCTCTTCAACTTTCTGATTATGAAGATAAAGATATTCAAAGAATATGTAATTCATTAGATGATGATAGCTTAGCTAAGGTTTTAGAAGAATCAGAAGTTAAAGTTCAAAAAAAGATAATTAGCTTTATCAGTAATCAAAGAGCTATGGAAGTATTTAGCTATATGTCTAAAGACGATATAGTTGATATATTAGGTGAATTAAATACTGGTAGAAGAAAAGAATTAATGCTTGCTATGAAGCAAGGTGATGTAAATGAAATCAAACAACTTTTAGGATATAAAGATGATTCTGCTGGTGGTATCATGACAACAGAATATATAGCTTTATATAAGAGACTTACTATAAGTCAAGCAATAAAAGTTATTAAAGAAATAACACCAAAAACAGAATATATAGATACAATATATGTAATGAATAACAATAAAAAAATAGTAGGTACTGCCGATTTAAGAAATATCTTAGTTGCAGATGAAAATCTTACTATGGAAGATATCACAAATACAAACTTTATATATGTTGAACCTGAAACAGACCAAGAGGAAGTTGCAAAACTTGTTTCTAAATACGACTTAAATGCTATTCCGGTATTAAATAGTAGAAAAATGATGTTAGGTATTATTACTGTAGATGATATCGTGGATGTTTTAGTTGAAGAACAAACTGAAGATATCTTAAAAATGGGTGGTGTTGGTAAAGAAGAAACTTTAGACTCTACTCTATTCCAATCAATAAGAATGAGACTTCCATGGCTTGTTGTAAACTTACTTACTGCATTTTTAGCTGCATTAACAGTTAAAGCTTTTGAAAGCACAATTGCTCAAGTAGTTGCTTTATCTGCTACAATGTCAATTGTAACTGGTATGGGTGGAAATGCAGGGACTCAAACAGTTTCAATTATTATTAGAAACTTAGCTATGGGAAAAGTAAAATTTAGAGATGTTGGAAAACTTCTTGGAAAAGAAATTGCCTTAGGACTAATAAATGGTGCTGTAATTGGACTTATAACTGGTATTACAGTAGCTGCAATATACCATAACTTATTCTTAGGAATAATAATATTCTTAGCTATGATAGGTAATTTAGTAATATCAGGTTTTTTCGGATTAATAATTCCTCTAGTACTAGAAAAACTAAAAGTAGATCCAGCCTTATCTTCTTCTATATTCTTAACAACAGCTACTGATGTATTAGGCTTCTTCTTATTTTTAAGTTTAGCAAGTTTATTCTTACCTAAATTATTATAAAAAAAGCTGTATCAAAAGATACAGCTTTTTTTTATTCATTTTCATTATTATTTTCTTCTTTGTTTTCCTCTTTTACTTCTTCTGGATTATCAATTACCACTTCTCCTTCTTCTGCGACATACATCTTGTTTGAATAAGTATTATAGTAATTAACAATTAAACCTACTAATGCTAGCAATCCATAAATAAATGGTATTATATAAATAATATTATGGACCATAATTATTGCTAAAAATGTATATGGAATATATACAAGTGTCATTAGAATTCTATAAGCAACTTTTTTGGTTTTATCTTTAGCTATCATAGATCTAGCCAAAATAATCAGTAACAATGAAACAAATGTAACCATTATACAAAATCCTATAAGCATTGATAATATTACTGATAATAATACCCCTGTTGCTGCTATAGGAAATATTAACAACGTCTTAGCAACTTCTACATCTGTATTACCATTTTCTTCACTTTCTACACTTCCAACTAGTTCTTTTGCTCCTTCCCCTAATTCATTACTCATAGGATGAAGTGTAAAATATAGCATTATTGCAGGTAATACTATAATTAATAACATTATTATAAAATTTATATTTTCTCTTTTCATTTGTATCTTCCTCCTTTTTTTATTTTATATTATAGTTATCAAAAGTTCAATAAAAAAAGCATTCACTTTCGTGAATGCTTTCTCTTCAACTTAAATTAACTGAGAATCTATGATGCATTTTCTCGAACCCATATGTCTCATATAGATTTATTGCTTTACTATTTACTGCATCTAACTCTACTCTTTCACAACCTAGATCTTTTGCATAATCTAAGCTCATTTTCATTAATTCTTTTTGAATTCCTTGTTTTCTATAATCCTCTAAGGTGAAAACATTAGTAATATATCCTTTTTTTCCGCTAATGATAGTTGAATATGGTATTATTCTATGAATTATTAATCCACTACAGGCAACCATTTTTCCTTCATCCTTAGCTATAAAGAAATAGACCGACTTGTTCAGCTCTTCTTTCAGCAAACTTTCTACTGCTTCTTTCAATTCTTGTTTGTTTGTAACTTCATAATCGCATTGATTTAATTTTACTCTTAAATCAACTAATTCCTTGATATCTTCGTTATTCGCTAATAAAAACTCTAAACTCATTTATCAATCTCCTTTCTTTATAAAATTAGATATCTATCATCCTATGAATTTAATCATAAACCATAGGTATTTTCAATACTTTTCAGGCAAATGTAATAATACATACACGCCCCATTTTATAAGACTCTCATTGATTAAATAAAATTCACATTTTCTTTAATACTTTATTTTACGATAGTCTTTTTTCCACCTTTCATTTAAACTTTTTTTTCATAAAAAAAGAGGCGATTTTCTTACCTCGTCTCTTTTTTCTCATGTTAGTACTTAATTATTATTTATTATTTTTTATCTTCTACTGGATAAACGCTAACTTGTTTTTTAGATTTACCTTTTCTTTCAAATTTAACGTTTCCATTTTCTAATGCAAATAATGTATCATCACTACCAATTCCAACATTGTTACCTGGATGGATGTGAGTACCTCTTTGTCTTACTAATATATTTCCTGCTAGAACGTATTGTCCATCAGCTCTTTTTACACCTAAACGTTTAGATTCACTGTCTCTACCGTTCTTAACACTACCTTGACCTTTTTTATGAGCCATTTCAAATTCACTCCCTTCGAATTAAAGTTTTATATACTTTAAATTAACTTCTTAGATAATTATTTTGCAGCTTTATCTGTAGCTTTTTTTGTAGTAGTTTTTGTTTCAGTTTTTTCTGCAACTTTTTCTACTGGTTTGCTTTCAGCTTTTTCTTCTTTAGCTGCTGATGCTAATTTTATTGAAGTAATTTCAACCTTTGTATATGGTTGTCTGTGTCCTTGTGTTCTTCTGTAGTTCTTTTTAGGTTTATATTTGAAAACGATTATTTTCTTTCCTTTACCTTGAGCAACTACCTTTCCTTCAACTTTAACACCTTTAACGTAAGGAGCTCCTACTTCTACTTTTTTGTCTGATACTAAAACTACTTTATCAAAAGTAACTTTTTTTCCTTCTTCAGCATCTAATTTTTCGAAGAATACAACATCTCCTTCTGCTACTTTGTACTGTCTTCCACAGCTTTCAATTATTGCGTACATTAATTGTACACCTCCCTTTTCGTATATTCGCTAATCCTTAAATGTAGGTGTCTTTTATAAAAAAGCACTTATGGAACCTTAATTAAGCGGATTACAAGTACGTATTTTACCACAGTCTGCATTTTTTGTCAATAAAATACCTCGATTTTTAACCTCTTTAGAATTATCTCTCATCATTTGTTTTTTGTTCTTTTCTTGAATATCTATATTTAGCTATATATTCTCTATAATTTCTCAGCATTTGATTGTACTTATCTTTATCAATTAAGCTCATGTCAAAACTTGCTAGCGCTCCTTCAAAATCATTACTTTTGACACATTTAAGATATCTTTTTATTCTTTCTTTTCCTTTTTCTGGATCTTGATTATAAACCTTAACCATTGTTGGAACAAATAGTTGTGATAAAGCATATTTTCTTGATTCATAAATAGATTTTTCTTTTAATAGAGACTTTCTATATTTCTTTTCTTTACTCTTTCCTGCTAGAAGCTCTAAAAAATTTCCAGGAACATATCCTTTTTCTTCTTTTATTCTAACTAAGCCTGCTGCAATCCTTGTTCGTTCTACACTTCCACTATTTGTAATTATTCTGTCTCTATTATTTTGATTAACTGTTGTTCTATAACCTGGATGAATAGTTGCCAGATGCTGGCCAAATATTGTTTCAAAAAATATAGCAGTGGTTTCTGATAAGTAAAATTGTACTGCTTGAGGTATCGCTTCTATTGCTTTAGGATTTTCCGGATCTTTTGCCATCCTTAATATACCTTTATCAAAACTATGAGATATTTCGTGCATTAATTTTTCAGCCTCAGATGTACTGCATTTACCTTTTCCGATTATATGTTTTAGTTGTTCAGCTGCTTTTCTATCAGTATATTCATTTAGAACAACCAATATATCCCTTTTTTGACCTATTCCTCTGTTGCCTGAAGATTTCTTCGATTTTTTATCTAAATTGTCATGAATAGTTAATGAATCTTTTCCTACTCCTACTATTAAATTTAAGGCATACATATATAAGTCTTCATCAATTGACCTTAAAAAATCCAATATTTCTTTTAATGCTTGAGGCACACTCATGTTAATTTCTAAAGAATTCTCACTTAATAGTATCGGACTTCTATAACTTTTCCTAGACTCTTCTCTATCAATACTAGTTAAATGATTCATTATTATGCTTAGTTCTTTAAACGAAATTGTTTGGCCTTTAAAATTTGGATCACCATAGATTATTAAATTATCTTCTTTATTGTAGGAATCCACTAAATCGTTTAATTCTTCATCAGGATATATGATTATTACATCATTATTAGATAACAGCATAAAAACCTCTTTATCTTTTAAAATATCTACATAAGAAATTATATCACCATTTTCACTTTATGTAAACTTTTGTTGTAGCAAAAAAAAAAGAACCTAACTTAATAGGTTCTTTTTTCTTAATCTTTTTTAGTTTTTGGGATTACTATGTCTTCCTTCTTAGGTTTTTTTGTTTTTGGTAATTCGTTTATATTATCCTCAGCTGGTGAAATGTTGATATTTCCATCGCCTGGAACTATTTCTATTTTCTTATCTTCCATAACTATATCTCCTTTTTATTTATTTTTAGCTCATATAGTCTTTTAATCTTTTGCTTCTTGATGGATGTCTTAATTTTCTTAAAGCTTTAGCTTCAATTTGTCTTATTCTTTCACGAGTTACGCTAAACTCACGACCAACTTCTTCAAGAGTTCTTGCTTTTCCATCTTCAAGTCCAAATCTTAATTTTAATACTTTAGCTTCTCTTGGTGTAAGTGTTTGCATTACTTCTTCTAATTGTTCTTTTAAAAGAGTATATGCAGCTGAATCTTGTGGTGCTGGTGAGTCATCATCAGGAATGAAATCTCCTAAGTGACTATCATCTTCTTCACCTATTGGTGTCTCTAAAGAAACTGGATCTTGAGCTATTTTTTGAATTTCCATAACTTTTTCAACAGGAAGTTCCATTTCCTCAGCTATTTCTTCTGGGGTAGGTTCTCTACCTAATTGTTGTAATAAGTGTCTTGAAGTTCTTATTAACTTATTAATTGTTTCAACCATATGAACCGGAATTCTTATAGTTCTTGCTTGGTCTGCTATAGCTCTTGTAATAGCTTGTTTAATCCACCAAGTTGCATATGTACTAAATTTAAATCCTTTAGTATAATCGAATTTTTCAACTGCTTTCATTAGACCCATATTACCTTCTTGGATAAGGTCTAAGAATAGCATTCCTCTACCAACATATTTTTTAGCTATACTTACAACTAATCTTAGGTTTGATTCTGCTAATTTTTGTTTTGCTTCTTCATCTCCATCTAATATTCTCTTAGCTAAATCTAATTCTTGTTCAAATGTTAATAGTGGAATTCTTCCTATTTCACGAAGATACATTCTAACTGGATCATCAACACTAATACCTTCCATAGTAGTTGTGTTCATATCATCTAGTTGAATTTCATCTATTTCTTCTAAGTCTTCAATATCTGGTTCATCGTCGTCATCATCTTTTAGTACATCAATTCCTAATGATTCAAAAACATCAAATACTTTATCAATTTGCTCTGGAGAAACATCACCTAATTTACTTGCTAGTTCTCCATATGTGATATTTCCATCGCCTTTAGCAGATTTTAAAATATCATATACTTTATTTTGAGCTAATTCTTCGTCTGTCTTAGGATTTTCTATTTTCTTTAATTCTTTTATTTTCTTTTTTGGTTCTTTTTTATCTGTTTTTATTTCTGAAGTAATGTTTGCTACTTCATCTTTAGGTTGTTCTACTTGTTTTGGCTCTTCTGTCTTAATTTCTTCTTTTTTATTTTTTCTAGTCTTCTTTTCTTTTGGCTCTTCAACTGTTTTTTCTTTTTTATCTGCTTTTTTAGGTTTTTCTGCTACCTTTTCTTCTTTCTTTTTTGGTTCAGCCTTTGCTTTTACTTCTTTTTCTACTTTCTTTTTAGGTTCTTTCTTTTCTACTTTTTTAGTTTCCTTTTTTGTTTCTTTTTTCTCAACCTTTTTTTCTTCTTTTTTCTTAGTTTCAGCTTTTGCTTTTGGCTTTTCCTCTTTAACTTCTTTTTTAGTTTTTTCTTGTTTTACAGCTTTTTTCTTTTCTTCTTTTACAACCTTTTTTGTCTCTTTTGCAGCAGCTTTAGGTGCTTCTTTTTTAGTCTCTTTCTTTGCTACTTTTTTTGCTGGTTTTTCTTCAGCTTTTTTAGTTACTTTCTTTGTAACTTTTTTTGTATCTTTTTCTACTGCTTTTTTCTTAGTTTCCTTGACTTCGTTTGATTCTTTTTTAGCTCTAGGCATTTTTTTGTTTCCTCCTACTTCATTTTAGCTAATGTTAATATTATTTCATTTAACTCTTTTTCATAATTTGCTATTTCTTCATTTGTATGTGCATCATGATTTTCTAGTTCTTGTAGGATTTCATTACGTCTTTCCATAATAATTTCTTTATTATAGCTATTTATCAAATCATCGACACCTTTTTTAGTATCTACTATTTCATAGTCATCTGCCATTATGTTAGTTAAATGTCCAATTAGTTCAGTATCTTCCATGCTGTCTAATATATTATTTGAGATTTCTCTACCACTATCAATGTATTCATATATTATTTCAATAATCTTAACATTTAGTGGATATTTTATCTGAGAAGAATCAATATTGGCTCTAATTTTTTGTCTAATTTCTTCATCACCATTTATTAATAAATAAATAATAACATTTTCTCTTTTTATAGTTGCTTCATCAACTTTTTTCTCTGCTTTTCTTGTTATAATGCTGGGTTTTTTTCTTTCTTTTTCTTTTGCTTTTTCTTGACTGTTGTTATATTTAATTTTGTTAATTTCTGCATAAATTGCTTCTTTAGAAATTCCATAACTTCTTGATATGTTATCTAATTGTATTTCTAATTCTATTTGGCTGTCTGTTTCAATTAATATTTTAGCTATTTCTTGTAAGAATTTAATCTTATCGTTAGTATTATCTAAGTTATATTGCTTCTTTAATACTTTAACTTTAAACTCAACTAATGAAATAGCTTGATCTATTAATAATTGAAATCTGCCACTACCATATTTGATAACATATTCGTCAGGATCTTTTGCCCCCTCCATTTGAAGGATTCTAACATCGCATCCAAGTCCTTTTAATATTTCTAATCCTCTCATTGTTGCAGCCTGTCCTGCAGCATCAGAGTCATAACTTATTATTACTTGGCCTGCATATTTTCTAAGAAGTCTTCCGTTGTGCTTCTGTAAGTGCTGTACCTAAAGATGCAACAACATTTGTAATACCTCTTTGATATAGAGAAATCGCATCCATGTAACCTTCAACTATAACTATCTTGTCTAAATTTCCTTTTTTAGCCACATTTAATCCAAATAGATTTCTTCCTTTTGAATAAACAATATTTTCAGGAGAGTTTATATATTTTGGTAAAGACTTGTCTAATACTCTTCCACCAAAAGCGATTACTTTTCCTCTAACATCTAAAATAGGAATCATCAATCTATTTCTAAACCTATCAATAAATTGTCCTTTTTCATTTTTATTTACTAAACTAGAAGCTAATATTTCTTCATCCTTAAATCCTTTTGATTTAAGATGATTATATAACTCATTGTATCTTCCTGAGTAACCAATTAAAAAAGACTTTAATGTTGCATTATTAAGTTTTCTTTGTTTTACATAGTCTTGTGCAGGCTTTGCAGTTGGCTTATAAAGGTTTTCATGATAGAAAATAGCAGTTTCTTGATTTATTTTGAAAACTTTATCTCTTAGCATACTCCTTCTATTATCACTACTATCTTCTGAGGTTGGTAACTCTATTCCAGATCTCTCAGCTAAAAATTCAAGGCTCTCTCTAAAATCTAAGTTTTCAATTTTGCTAATAAAATGGATTACATTTCCGCCAACACCACATCCAAAGCAATGGAATATTTGCTTATCAGGTGAAACAGAAAAAGAAGGAGATTTTTCTTTATGAAATGGACATAGTCCAAAAAAGTTTCTTCCACTTCTCTTTAATGTAACATATTGAGATATCGTGTCTACTATATCGTTTGAAGATTTAATTTCATCAATTAATTCATCACTATATCTTACCATTTTTTTCCTTTCTCTTTATTATTATTCGACATTACTATTTATATTCCTTCTGCAAAGGTTACATAATTTTCTGCTAATATCTATTTATACCACATTTTTCAGTATTTGTAAAATTTGAATTTTTTTTCATTTTTTAAAAAGAAAAAAAATACCAGGTCTAAAACCTGGTATTTTTATTTCCATTTTATCTTCCTTCATCACCATCATCATGTCTACCATCATCCCTATGATCTTCTCTATCTGGTGTTTCTTCTTCTCTTGGAGCTCTTCTATCTACACTTCTATCAAATTCTTCTTGCATTGCTAAAGCAACTCTACTGAATGGTGAATTTGGTGTTAATTCTTCAGCATTACCTCTTAAAGTTTTATCTGTTGGTCTTGCTGCCTCATGTAATGCATCTATACCTGTTCCTAAAGCTCCAATTCCTGCACCTCTTAATGAAGCATCAAGTATCTTAGATCCTGAAACTACTTCATATGGAACTTGTATTGTCTTTCCTGGTATTGTTACATCATATGGTATATATTCCCAATGATCAAATACAGGAACTGTAACTGGATGTTGTCCAACAACTACGTTTTCAGTAACTTGTCTTAATCCACCGCCAAGTGCTTGGCTCCATCCTTCCATGTTACTTGATTGTAACCACATACGATTGTTTTCTAGAACTGATTGAGCTACTGCATCAAAGTTATTTGGATCAATTCCAGTAGCTTTACAATAAGCTGCATATCCAGCAGGATCTGCTGTTCTTAAATCACTTAATACATCATATATTGGTTTTCCAGATATATCTCCACTAAATGTTCCATGAACATGTCTACCTGCTAAGATACCACTTCCTGGCTCACCAGCAGACCACTCAACACCATTACCATTTGCATCTCTTATTCTTACTGCTATACCGTCTACTCTGTCGCTTCCGCCAACAGATGCTGGATTTCCGTTTGGAGCCCTATATGTATTATCAAAGTTTTGATTAGAAACTTGTAAATCATCAAATGTAGATGTTTTATCAACTTCAGTTCTTGTAACTGGTTGAACATCATCTTCCATTTTAGTTTCATTTCTATATCTTGCTTCTCTTCTTTGTTTATGTAGAATTTGGTCTTCACCTTGTTCTTCTCTGTATTTTGTTACAGTCAATTGATTTCTTAAAGCTTGAATTCCTAGATTTCCTGCCCAAGTTAAAATTACAGTTAAAACTCTATTTATTGCATCTTGTCTCTCCATTGCTGCTCTGTGTTTTTGATCAACTGTTATTCCTGATACACTTGCTGTACCTACAGGAATGTCTGATGATTTTATATCTTGAGTTTGTTCATATTGTGCTTCTTCTCTAGTATATTTATCAGATCTTGTTATTGAATCGTTTTGATTTACATTTCTTCTCATTGCTCCAGGTCTTGCTGATTGAACTGCAGCATTTTGAGCTATTCTTTCTGCAGCAACTTCTAAATCTACACTATCTGGATCTTGTACTATATCATTATAAGTTGATGCGCTTCTTGTTTCTTTACGAGTGTTTTCAACTCTTACTCTTTGATTTTCATCTGATCTATGAACATTTTCTATAAGAACGTCTGCTTTTCTTCTACTATTTTCATCTAAAGAAGCTGCCATTCTGGCGTTTGTTCTCTTAGCTATTTGTTCATCTGTTTCTTGTCCTCTTTGTCTTGTGAAGTATTTATCTATCTTACCTCTTATCCAAGCTCTAGGTCTAGAATAATGTTCAACATCCCTATAATATTCTCTTCTCATTACTTCTTTTTCTCTTGCTGTCGGTTTATTAATTCTTGGGACATTATCATCTATTTCACTTTGATTTCTATTGTACTCTCTTCTAGCAGCTATAACATTTCCTGCAGTTACAATACCTTTAGCTGCATAATATACACCGAATGGTATTAGACCTGCTGGTCCAGCTGCTACTGTTGCAGCAATAGCTCCACCTACAACTAATCCATCAAGTCCTAATGTAGCTACTCCACCTAAAACATTTGGTACAGTCTCACCTTTTGAGTTTGTTCTTGTGAAATGTGGCCATCTTAACATTAAGAATCTTCCTGTATTTGTAAGCGCATTTTTTAATTTAGTTGTTGTTGGTAATTCTCCTCTTACAGGTAACATACCTTCTAGAGTAGAACCTGCGGTTCTTAATGTTGCATATCTTACAGCATGTTTATTTGCAAATCCATGGTAAGATTTAACATAGTCTTTTTGTTCATCTATATATGTTTTTAACCAATTATCTGCATCTTCTTGTCTTCCAGCTGCTACTAATTGATTATATTCATCAAACTCTGCACTATCTAAGTTTAAATTTGCTTTTACAGCGGATAAAGCTGTTGCTTCATCAAATTGTTCTCTTACTGTATCATATAAAGATGTAGTTTCTAAGAATTTCTTATAGTTTTCTAAATCTAAGAAATGAGCATCATCTTTGAATTCTGGATAGTTCTCATCATTAATTGTTTTAATCTCTACATCATGATTTTGTCCATCAGGGCCTGTGATAGATACTGTTTTAGTTCCTCTGTGTTGTAAAAATCTATCTATTCTTGTATTCCATTCTTCAGCCATTTCTTCATCGCCGAATATAGTAGCTCTAATTTGTCTTTCTCTTAATGCTTTTTCTTCTTCTAAATTTTCTTCGCCATGTTGAATGAAATCTCTAGCTTCAGCTATTGTTTCTCTTTCACGATTTATTCTTTCAATTTCTCTATTGAATACTTCAACATTTTCTCTGTGTTCTTCAAACTCTCTTTGAAGTCCTGTCAATCTACTATTAGTTTCATTTACAACCTCATGGTAGAAAGTTTCAAATCTTGATACATCTTCTACACTTGCAGAAGTTAAGTCATTTGTAAAACCAGCTTCTGTTAGTAGAGCTGCAAGTTCTGGACTAGCATTTTGTATCTTTTGTCTAATTCTTTCTAATACTTCTCTTTTTCTAGTCTCATCTTCTCCTGCTTCTCTTAATTGTTGATCTAAGTTTACTCCTGATTCGTCAGTAGTAATAATACTTACATCATGTTGCACTTGTTCTATTTCATGGCTTATTCTTTCCATTTCAGCAGTTGCGTTTTCTCTACCTGCTGTGTAGAACCTTAAGAAGTCTTCTCTTGTATAACCTCTATCTAATAATTCTTGTCTAATATCTGCAGCTTTGAAAATGTGATCTCCAATTTCTCTAGCTTGCTCACGAAGATCTAAATGTTGTCCAGGTACTAATAATTCTCTTCTTTTTTGTTGGATACGGACATCAACTTCTTCTCTTTCTGTGATTAGAGCTTCTCTTCTTCTATTTAATTCATTTCTTAATTCAGTATTGTCTTGACCTATTAATGTTTGAGTTTCTCTAATTCTTGTAATTCTAGCTTGAATTATTTCTATTTCACGTTCAATTCTCTCAATTTCTTGACGTTTTCCGCTTCTTCTAGCAGCATTTCTTTGTTCTTCCAACACATGTATTCTGATTTCAAGAATATTTATTAATACTTCAACTTCAGAAATATTTACTTCACTACGCTCACCTTGTAGGTTTGCTTTTCTTTCTTGTAATTCAGTAATACGAGTTCTATCTTCCTCAATAGATTCTCTTAATGTAGCTATTTCTTCTGCATTAGTTTCTCTATCTTGTCCATATCGCTCTAATAATTCTTGTCTTAATCTACGTTGTTCTTGTTCTTGAACTAGTTCTTCTCTTTCTCTTCTTAATTGTTCTAATCTTAGAGTATCTTGTTCATCTAATCCGGGAAATCTAGATTCTAATTCTTCTATATCAGCATCATAACTTGCAATTGTAGTAGCAAGAGATTCTAATCTTTCTCTATTATCTGTTCCTTCAAGGAATGCTCTTTTTTCACCTAGTTCAGCTCTTACTTTTCTAAGATCACTCTCGAATTCATCTCTTATTCTAGAATCTCTTTCAGTTTCTAATGCTTCTACTAGCTGTGTTTCATCTCTTTCCAATATAGCTACAGCTTGTTTTTGGCCCTTGATATTTCTTAATTCACCTAATCTTGCAGAAATAGGAGCCATTTCTGTACTTACAGCTGCTAATCTATCTTGTATTTCAGTAGTATCTTCTCCTCTTTCTAGAGCTGCTTGAAGTTCAACTGATATCTCTTCAGCTTGATTTCCTAATCTAGTTTCTTCAGCTTCTAATCTTGCAATTTCATCATCTAATCTAGAAGCTGTTGTGTCACCACCTAATTCTTCAATTCTTCTTTCTTTTCTTCTAATGTCTCTTTCTAATTTAGCTATTTCTTTATCTATGTATGAGACATCTACACCTCTACCTGCAGCATATACTTCTAATTCATGTAAATATACTGTAAGTTGACTTATTTCAGCTTCTATTCTTTGTCTAGTTTCTGGTCTTAAATTTGTTCTATTTAGAGAATTTCTTCTCCTTCTAATATTTTCTGTAATTCTTACTAATAGGGCATTAATCTCTTCAACTTCAATTTCATTAATTACTGTATAGCCATCTGGACCTAATTGAGCTAATTGTTCATCGATGTCTTGTATCTCTACATCGATTTCTCTTCTTCTACTAATTAGCATTCTTAGTTCTTCATCTTCTTCAATTCTAGATGCTGTTGTAATTTCTCCATGAATTACATCTAGCAATCTATGAAGAACATGATCATATGGAATATCTGTTCCTTCTCTATTTGGTTCTCCATCATCTAGTCTAATATGCTCTTCACTTTCAACTAAAGTTCTAATTTGATTTAATGCTTCTTGAGCTTGTGCGATATCTCTTCTCGCTACGATATCGTCTATTTGCTCCATAACAGATGCAAAATTATCATATAACCTATCTCTGGTAATTGGTTCCATTTTTTTCTTACCTTTCTTTTTTGGAATTAATTATCTTTTATTCTTCTTTTCCTTCTATTTCGACTAATTTTTCGATTTTTAGTTTTAGTTTTTCTATCAAGAATAAATATTCTAATAGTTCTTCGTCAGAAGCATATTCTAGCGTTTCTGAATTAATTGAATCACTAATCTCTTTGATTTTTTTACCTAAATCGTCCATAATAACCTCCTAATTTAAGTGTCTTCTTTTGTTTATCTATAATACCTATTATTAAATACAGTTCTTAACAATAGATATCATATCATATAAATACTTTAAATAATCTTTTGTTACAATAACTAAAATAAAATGTATTTAAAGTGTAATTTTTTTCTTCACCCCCTAACAAAAAAACCTATCTAGTTCAACTAGATAGGTTTAATATTATTTGTTAGATATAAAAATAGGCTTATCTAGTTAAACTAAATAAGTCTCATATTTTAAAACGAAACCAGATCTTTTTTGATCGAATGTTGATTTCGTTCCACCTTTTAAGTGGTTATTACTCCCTTACATTAACTAGTATACCATACAATGTGTTTTATGTCAACTTTATTTCTGTAATAATACTACTTTTCCTTCCTCGAAGCTCTTTTTTACATCTATTGTTCTTTGATTAGAAGAACCTTTAAAACTTAGTTTTGGATCATGTAAATCATTTACAAATTGTCCATCAACAATTACGTCTATATATTTTAAAGCATCTTGCTTACTTAAATAGTCTTCATACTTAAATCCAGACCAAACCCAGATATTCTTTTCAGGGAATCTTTCCTTAAATGCTTTTGCAAGTTTTTCTGTACCTTCAATATTGTTTGGATGCATTGGTTCTCCACCAAGAATTGATAATCCTTGAATGTGGCTTTTCGAACACAAATCTAGTACTTCTTCTATTGTTTCATCTGTAAACTCTTTACCTCCTTCAAAGTCCCATGTTTCTTTATTAAAACATTCTGGGCAATGAAATGCACAACCTTGTTCAAATATAGAAACCCTAACTCCAGGTCCATTTGCTATATCCATTTTTCTAATTTTATTGTATCTCATATGTTCCTCCGTATTTAATAAATAAAATTATAGGTCCTCTTGATTCCTCAAAAGGACCTTTTATCTTTAGTAAAAATTATACTCTTACAGAAACTCTTTCTTTTGAGTTTACTTTTTCTTTTTTATGCTCGTGTTCACATTCACATGCATCTTTATTATCAATATGTAATACTCTTTCTTTTATTTCTTGTGTTCTTCCTTTGTTCCAGAAGTTTGTTCCAATATATCCACATGTACGTCTTGCTACGTTTAATGTTTTGTGATCTCTATTTCCACAATTTGGGCAATACCATTCTAAATCTTCATCAATTAAGATTTCTCCATCAAATCCACATTTTTGGCAATAGTCAGATTTTGTATTTAATTCAGCATACATGATATTGTCATATATGAATTGAATTAATTGTTCAACTACTGGTAAGTTATTTTGAAGATTTGGTGTTTCAACATATGAAATAGCTCCACCTGGGCTTAACTTTTGGAATTTACTTTCTAATGCTAATTTTTCAAAAGCATCTATTTCTTCAAAAACAGGTACATGGTATGAGTTTGTTATATAGTCTCTATCTGTAATTCCTTCAATTGTTCCAAATCTCTTCTTTAATCCTTTTGCAAATTTATATGTTGCAGATTCGATTGGAGTACCATATACAGAATAATCTATATCTTCAGCTTTCTTCCACATAGCACATGCATCATTTAATTTTTGCATTACTTCTAATCCAAATTTTTCTCCTTCAGCTCCATCAGTATGGCTATGACCTGTCATGTATTTAACAGTTTCATATAATCCTGCATAGCCAAGTGAAATTGTTGAATATCCATGGTGTAGTAATTCATGAATTGATTCACCTTTTTCTAATCTTGCTAAAGCTCCATTTTGCCATAATACAGGAGCACAATCAGAAGTAGCTTTTGACAATCTTTCATGTCTTAATTGTAATGCTCTATGGCATAATTCTAATCTTTCATCCATTATCTTCCAGAATTTATCCATATCTCCTCCAGATGATAATGCAACATCTGGTAAATTGATAGTAACAACACCTTGGTTAAATCTACCATAATACTTTCCTTTTCCTGGAACGTAGTTTTTAGCTTTTGCAATATTTCCTAGACTAATTGATCTGTCTGGTGTTAAGAATGAACGGCATCCCATACATGGATAGCAGTCACCTTCTCCATATTCATTAATCTTAAGTTGCTTCATAATTTTTTCTGAGATGTAGTCAGGTACCATTCTCTTAGCTGTACATTTTGCTGCAAGCTCTGTTAAGTACCAATATTTACTATCTTCATGAATATTATCTTCTTCAAGAATATATAATAATTTAGGGAAAGCTGGTGTAATAAATACACCTTTTTCATTCTTCATTCCTTCAATTCTTTGCTTTAGCATTTCTTCTATAATCATTGCTAATTCTTCTTTATACTCATCTGTTTCGCCTAAATACATAGCAACACTTAAGAATGGTGCTTGTCCATTTGTAGTAGTCATAGAATTGATTTGATATTGGAATGTTTGAACTCCATCTACAACTTCTTTTGCTAAATCTTCTTTAGCAAATTTTTCAACTTGCTCTTTTGATAATTTTCTATCTTCATATTTCTTTATATATCTTTTATAACTTTCTCTAACAAATGGTGCTAAATGTGTTAGTGTAACTGTAACACCACCATATTGGCTAGAGTTTACTGCAGTTATTATTTGAGTAGCAATTGTCATGGCTGTTAAAAATCTATGAGGTTTTTCAATTTTAACTCCATTTATAGTTGTTCCATTTTGTAACATATCATCTAAGTTTATTAAGTCACAATTATGAAGTGCATTTTGTGCAAAATAATCTGCATCATGGAAGTGGATAATACCTTCATCATGAGCTTTTACTATATCAGCAGGAAGTAAGAATCTTCTAGTTATATCAGTACTTGTTATACCTGCTAAATAATCTCTTTGAGTTGTAACAATTCTAGCATTTTTATTAGAGTTTTCTGTGTTCCAATACTCATTTTCACCATCAATTAGTTCTTTAATTGATTGGTCTGTTGTATTAGATTGTCTAACTAAAGCTCTAGTATAACGATAAGTTATATATTTTCTAGCTAGATTGAATCTTCCAATTTCCATTAATTTTTCTTCAATAATGTCTTGGATATCTTCAACTAAGATTCTTCTTTTATTTAAATCCTTAATATAGGTAATTATTTCATCGATTTCCTCTTTAGTTGCCTTTTCTTTTCTTGGAACCTCATTATTTGCTTTTCCAATTGCGATTCTGATTTTTTCGTCATCAAAATCAACGCTTTTTCCATCTCTTTTAATAACTTGCATAGCTTTTCCCCCTAAAACTTTTTGTAATTAATTATTTTCATTGAGGTAATTTTACCATGCAAAAATATAATGTCAAACTAGTATAGATTATGTAACTAGTGTGCCGTATTCTTTATATTATAAGCTTTTCCTTGATATTTCTTTATTTGATAACGTTTGGTTTACAAACTATTTATTTCTTATAGTTATTGACATTAAGAGTTTCTTGTTACATTTACATTACATTTTCATTATTTTTTAAAAATGATTTTTTCAATTTTCTCAATCCTTTATTTTATTTACGTCTAATCATTTTATTCTTCTTTTTCTTTGTTCTCAACCGGTTTTCCACTTTTTTAGTTTTTTATTATTTTGATTATTTTTTCAAAAAATCATTTTTTTCAAAAAATCATTTTTTAGATTTTCTCGTTTTTATTTTATATTTTTATAGTTGATGTATCACTTTTTAATATATCAATTTCTCAAAATTTGATATCAAATTCATTTTAAAAAACTATATGCAATAAAAAACACATCCAAATAATTTGGATGTGTTTTTAAGTCTTTTTAATTAATTATCCATTATATTAGTATTGAATATTTCATCAAACTCTTCACCGTCTATCTTCTCTTTCTCTATCAATATATTTGCAACAGCTGTAAGTTTATCCATATTCATTGTTAGGATTTGTGTAGCTTGTCTATAAGCTTTATCAATTATTGTTTTAACTTCTTTATCTATTTCAGAAGAAGTTGTTTCACTATAATCTCTTCCTGAAGTAATATCTCTACCTAAGAATATTTCTTCTTGTCCATTACCATACATGATAGCACCAAGCTTATCGCTCATACCATATTTAGTACACATAGCTCTTGCAATCTTAGTTGCTCTTTCAATATCATTACTTGCCCCTGTTGAAATATCTCCTATAACTAATTGTTCAGCAACTCTACCACCAAGTAATGAAACAATATTTTCTTCCATTTCTGTTTTAGACATAAATGATTTATCTTCAGTTGGTTTATACATTGTATAACCGCCTGCCATACCTCTAGGAACAATTGAGATTTGATGTACTTTATCTTGTGTTGGTAAGAATTTACTTACAACAGCATGTCCAGCCTCGTGGAATGCCACTAATTTTCTTTCTTTATCAGAAATAACTCTTGTCTTCTTCTCAGGTCCCATTGTAACTTTAATCATTGCATCTTCTATATCTTTCATAGTTATTTCTTTAGCATCTTTCTTAGCAGCTATTAATGCAGATTCATTAAGAATATTTTCTAGGTCAGCACCAACATATCCAGCTGTATTTTTAGCTATTGTAGATAAATCTACATCATCAGCTAATTTCTTTGATCTAGCATGTACTGTTAATATTTGTTCTCTAGCTTTAACATCTGGAGGTGATACAACTATTTGTCTATCAAATCTTCCAGCTCTTAATAAAGCTTTATCTAATACGTCAGGTCTATTTGTTGCAGCTAATACTATAACACCTTCGTTTGTAGCAAATCCATCCATTTCAACAAGTAATTGGTTTAATGTTTGTTCTCTTTCATCATGTCCTCCACCAAGTCCTGCTCCTCTTTGACGTCCTACAGCATCAATTTCATCTATGAAAATAATACATGGTGAATTTTTCTTAGCTTGTTCAAATAAGTCTCTTACTCTAGAAGCACCAACACCAACGAACATTTCAACGAAATCTGAACCACTTATAATGAAGAATGGAACT
>JAEEGL015766083.1_pt1 | contig 26123 bp, 24 predicted proteins | sample 9134231 | NCBI WGS metagenome assembly JAEEGL01 (sample SAMN16246548, study PRJNA631951) | gut metagenome | biome: gut microbiome; feature: rumen; material: fiber-attached | host: Bos | place: Iran: Karaj | collected 2018-10
TACTGCTACTCACTCGGATACAATGCATTCATGCTCATCCAGTACGGCTACACAGGTTACCTTTCAAAGGTATCCAATATCGCTAAGCCCGCCGAGGAGTAGGTTGCAGGCGGTATGCCCATAACAAAGATGATGAACATGGAGAGACGTAACGGTGAAGACAAGCCCGTTATCCGCAAGGCTCTCGTTGAACTTGACGGCAAGCCGTTTAAGTACTTCGAGGCACACAGAGACGAGTGGGCTGTTGAGACATCATTCACATTCCCCGGTGCCATCCAGTACTACGGACCTTCCGAGGTATGTGATCTTACCACAAGAACACTTGCTCTTGAAAAAGGCGTCAACTAAGTCTTAAGGGTTTATGCAAAGAACCTGCAGATCATTGATCTGCAGGTTCTTTTATTGTATTTATTGACTTATATATGTGTCGATTCAGATATCGGCTGTCTGTATTTACAGACGGCCTTCCTTAACGTCATCAAACATCTTCTTCATGTTATCCGAAGGCTCTTTTGTAATAAGAGATACGGTAACTATCAGAACAAGGCTTATGATGAATCCCACAAGCAATGAGTAAAGGCCTGTCACATCTCCGAGTGTCTGTCCACCGATCATCGGTATATAATCCCAGAGAATAACCGTAGCAGCTCCGCTTATAACGCCGGCGATGGCACCGGGAAGATTGGTTCTTCTCCAGAACAGAGCCATTACGACTGTAGGTCCGAATGCTGCACCAAGTCCTGCCCAAGCGTCAGACACAAGCTTCATGACAGAACTGTTGGGGTTCCATGCTATAACATATGCGGTGATCGCGATCACAAGCACTGTGATACGGCTGATACGAAGTATCTTATCATCATCTGCATCCTTCTTCATCACACCAACATACAGATCCTCTGATACGGCCGATGCCGATACCAAAAGCTGTGAGTCAGCCGTAGACATGATCGCTGCAAGTATTCCGCAAAGGAACAGTCCTCCAAGCAACGGCACTCTGATATCCTGTGTAAACACCTTAAGGATCATCTCTATGAACACCTTCTCTTCCGCTCCGTCAGTAAGTATCTCGGGAAGATATGCACGTCCGACAACACCGATCACTACTGCAAGTGCAAGTGAAAGAACAACCCACACGATAGCGATCACCTTACTCTTATTAAGTTCTTTTTCATCCTTAACAGCCATGAAGCGAACAAGCACGTGGGGCATACCGCAGTATCCGAGTCCCCATGCAAGCTGAGATATGATGGATACGAAGGTGATTGGATCACCGTTGCCGTCCTTCATGATATCGAGATATCCCGATGTGCTGACGATACCTGCAGAAGCAAGTCCTCCTGCGATGTCTCCGCTTATGAGACCGTATGCAAGGATAGGCACAAGCAAAAGTGCAACCAGCATAAGCAGTCCCTGAACAAGGTCCGTAGTACATACCGCAAGGAAACCGCCCATGAATGTATAAGCAAGTATAACAACAGCTCCTATAGTAAGAGCCACATGATAATCTATTCCAAATACGGAATTAAAAAGCTTACCGCCTGAAGCAAGAGCAGATGCAGTATACACGAGGAAGAATATTACTATTACTATGGAAGAAGCTCCAAGGAGCACCTTCTTCTCATCCTCGAATCTGTTCTCAAAAAATCTGGGGATCGTAAGCGAATTATTCGCTGCTATCGTATATCTGCGAAGTCTCTTTGATATCACGAGCCAGTTGATCACAGTACCGATCAAAAGACCGATCGCAATCCATGCCTGACCTGTACCAAGTGCATATACACTTCCGGGGAGACCCATCAAAAGCCATCCGCTCATATCCGATGCCTGAGCCGACATGGCCGCTACCCAACCGGTAAGCTTACGTCCTCCCAAAAAGAAGTCCTCTGAGTTAGTGTTTTGTCTGGCATATATGGCACCGATCACAACCATGATGATCAGATAGCATACAAATGCCACCAGGAACCATTCAGTATTACCCATTTTACTCTCCTTATCTCCTCTTCCTCTTTATTACTGGTTCTGTTCCAACTTTGTAGATGTATAATTCGCGTCGTTATTGGCGCGTACCAGATCTTTGATATCGCTGTCCTTGGTAGATGCAGACACTATGTGAGCGTTCTCATAGTTGACTTCCACGGAACCGTCAGCCTTCTTGATCACATCCTTAAATACCACTACAGCCTCTGCGGATACGGACTTGCCGTCCGACTGTACGATGGCCGAATCATATACTATCTTCACATCATTGATCTGCTGACCCGGCTCACCTAAGTGATCGTCATTGATGCATGTAAAATATGAAGATATATATGAAGGCTTGGTCCATGCGAATGTATACTCTCCGCCGGATGTCGTATACATGGCCCCTGCCGCCGTAAATACTCTGAGTCCGAATTCATTGGCATCACCGGGCTCCGATCCGAAAAGCATAGCTCCGTATTCCTTCATCTGATCCAAAAGATCCTGAGGAAGCTCTGCCGCATCGGTAAGATATCTGTCCACACCGGTAACCGTGTATTCCTTAAGGTAACCGTTCGGACCGACTTCTATCTCATAGGCATTGGCCAAAGCCGCATCTTCATTGAAAGAAGCCTGTACTATGATGGTATCGCCTTCGTCGTAATACTCCTTTGGATCAAGTATCTCATAAACCACATCGCATATAGGTGTCTCCGTGGATACATTCTCCACGGCAGCCGTTACAAGCGGTGCCACACCTTCGTAATCAAGCTTAACCCCCGAGAAAAGATCATCAAGGGAAATAAATGTGCTCTCGGGAAGATTCTTAACCGTGATGAACTCACTTCCGCCTCTGACTCTTAAGCCCAGGTTGTGAGCCATCTCACGATTGTAGCTGTATGATATCTCAAGCCTGTCACCATTGGAGAGCTGTCCGTTGACGGTCTCATCCGTCTCCATGATATCCACGTCCACTGTATCGAAGAACTCCTCAAGTCCTTCCATGGTGGCAGTATTGGTCACCAGTGTTCCGTGTCCGTCATAACCTGACACCTGTGCAGTGGTAAGTTCACTGAGATTCACGTATGTATATCTCGCAAATCCAAATATGTATATAACGATACCCAAAGCTATGATCCCGGCCGTAGCACCTGCGATCTTGGCGCAGAGTTCCAATGTTCTGCGACGCTTCGTCATCCTGCGGCGCTTGGGGGGCTGAATAACTCTCTTAGTCTCTAATACACCCATTCCTGTCAATCCTCTAAGTCAATCTATCTCTCAAACCAATCAACCTGATCAATGCCTTATAAGTACTGAATTATTAAGAAAACTTAACATAGGCCTATATATATTAGCAAAAACAAGGTCAAGCGTCAATGCTTGACCTCGTTTTTTTCTTATTTTATGTAACCTCAGGATCACTTTCCCGTCTTCTTTTCCATGATAGCCTCGATCGAACTTAAGCATGCAGCTCGAAGTCCTGCCTTTTCAAGCGCCTCCACACCCCTTATCGTGGTTCCTCCGGGTGAGCATACCGCATCTTTAAGCACTCCGGGATGAGAGCCGCTCTGAAGCTGCAGTTTGGCACTGCCAAGCATCGTCTGGCTTATAAGCTTATATGCCAGAGTCCTGGGGATTCCGTACTTAACGGCTGCATCCGCATAACCTTCCATGATCATATCCATAAAAGCAGGTCCACAGCCTGATATCGCTCCGCCTATTCCCATAAGTTCCGTAGGCAGCTCTTCCACGATACCCAGATTGCCAAACAGATCCATGATCTCTGCTCTCTCACCGTCCTCCAACGAATTGACTCTTTCAAAAAGAAGGACACCTTCACCAACCATGGCCGGAGTATTCGGCATCACGCACTGGATTCTCACGTCATCGCCAAGGATCTTTTTGTATGTATCAAATACCCATCCTGCCGCAACAGACACGATGGCCTTTCCTTTAAGCTCGCTCTTCACCTCGTCAAGCACTTCTTCTATCTGATACGGCTTACAAGCAATGATCACGACATCAACACTCTGTACAAGAGCCTTCGGTGTCGGAGCCGGAACAAAACCGATCTTGGCCGCATTGCTTTTAAGCTTGTCCTGATGAGGAGCATATGCATACACATCGGTACCGTCGATCCTGTCGCTGTAGATAAAGCCGGCAGCGATCGCCTGCGCCATATTACCCATTCCGATAAATCCGATTTTCATGTCATTCCTCCTTTTCGGCTATACGCCGATCAATACATATACAAGCCGGCGGGGCGGCTTTCGCCTCTGCCTTATGACGTCACGTTACTAAGCTCGGGAAAACCTCGCTAAGTAACGACGTCAACGGAAGCCGCGCCGGTCTTATATATGTCTTGATCGGCGCCACTCCGTAATTATCTATATATACTATAACAAAAATTGGAATACTACGTAACTTATATATATTGCCAAAAGCAATATCCCCTGGAGTCTGCTTAGTTTTCCGCGTACGATCGAAGGGATCGTAAGTAAAAGCATCACACCAAGCATCACGGGAGTGTCGACTACCAAAGATGCGTTCATGCCGGCTATTGTCTTCTCCACGGGTATCTTGAAAGGGTTGATCGTCATGGATACACCGCTTACAAGTACGAGATTGAAGAGATTGGCTCCGATGACATTGCCAAGCGACAATGCTCCGTGTCCCTTGATAAGAGAGGTCACCGCCGTCACAAGTTCGGGAAGCGACGTTCCGAGTGCCACAAAAGTAAGCGCGATCACCGATGTGGGCACACCAAGCGCCGTAGCTATTATAGTGCCGTTGTCTACCAGGAAATTGGCACCTACCGTAATGCATGCCGCCCCTGCCACTATCCTTACAAGATCAAGTAAAAGACTGTCGGGTTTTTGATCCCCTTCTTCATCTTCATGAACATCGCCTTCATCAGCCGGTACTGCCTTGCCTGATATGGCATCTTTTACATTTATCACCATATATATGATGAATACGGCAAGCAGTATGATGCCCACGGGTCTTGAAAAATATCCTTTGACATAAGCTACAGCCGCATAGAATACGGCAGCTGCAAAGAAAAAGCAAACAGGCTTTATAAGTTCTTTCTTATTCACCGGTGCAGGTTTAACCGCAATGGTGATCGCTGCTATGAGCGAAGTATTACAGATAATGGATCCGATGGCATTGCCGTATGCGATATCACCGATACCCTTGGCAGCCGATGTAGCCGATACCATCACCTCGGGAAGCGTGGTTCCTATGGACACCACCGTGGCTCCGATCAAAAGCTCAGGTATATGATACCTCTTGGCGATCCCTGTCGATCCGTCCACAAACCAGTTGCCTCCGAAGATCAGCAACACAAATCCAAGCAAAAAAAGTATTACCGGTATTATCATATCTTATTCCCTATCCCTTTACTCTTATTACTGTAAGTCTATTCCGATAAGCGATATAGCCATGCTCCTGCCATCGTTCAGATGATCCATCATGGACTCATAATCCTTATACGGTCCGAACACCCTGCCATCCCCGTGCATATTATGTACGTAAAAAGCATGGGCCTTAACTTCTGATTCTCTCTCAGACACCGAACCCTTAAGGGCCGGATCACCAGCGTCATCACGCGTGATACATACGGTATGTATCTGCGCCCCTATCGTCGATCTGTCATTATATATGGTAAGAATGGATGTATGGCTCTCATCCATAAGCTTGCCCATCAGATCCTTTTTATATGTCATAACAGTCTTAAGCCCGTACCTGTTTAAGTGATCCTTCATGGCTCCGACAGCTGTTCCGAACTTACCACTGTGTATGATCCCATCTTTTTCAAACCCGCAGATAAGATCCGTTAATGACACGTGTGTCATATTGAGTGACTTAAGTGCATTGTACACCGCTATCACTTCGCATCCGGCATAGGCCATATTGCTCTTGCCAAGTTTAAGGTCCGCAAGGCTCTTCTGGTTTTCGATATATCGCCCCGAAAATGCATCAGGTGTAAGTCTTTTAAGTTCACCCAAAACTCTCTCGTTTTTATCACGATGCGCATCCGCATATGCCTTGCCGCGCAGTTGAAGCCTTCGCAGTATGTTCATAACACTAAGGACTGCACGATTGCTCACATGCATGGGGATGAATGCATAAAGACTTTTTACGAAAAAGTTGGTCCTTTTATTCATATCTTAATGCTTCGATCGGATCCATCTTGGCAGCCTTATTGGCCGGGTAGAATCCGAAGAACACACCGATACCCATGGAGAAGCCGATCGATACCAATATACTCTCTACAGAAACGGCAAATTCTTCAGCCTGCATGATCTTGATACCGGCATAGCCCATGCCGATGCCGAGCAGCATTCCGATCAGTCCTCCGATCAGACATATCACTATCGATTCCACAATGAACTGTATACGTATCGAACTGTTGGGTGCACCGAGCGCCTTACGTGTACCTATCTCTCTTGTACGTTCGGTAATGGACACAAGCATGATGTTCATGACGCCTATACCGCCGACCAAAAGCGCGATACCGGCTATGACAGATATGGCCAGAGTAAGCTTGCTCATCATGTCATTCATGTCTTCCATGTATGAGTTCATCGAATATGCCATGACCTCAAAGTCTCTGTTGTGCTCATAGTATTTGTTAAAATACTTCTCGGTATCGTCCACAAACTGGTTGATGTCGATACCCGTATTGCCTATTACGGAGAACTGCGCATAATTACTCGTATGCAGAATGCTCTTGGCGGCTCTTATGGGAATATACATATCCGTCGAGATATCCTTTTCCGAAACCGATTCAAAGTAGTATGAATTCTGCTTATACTCATACACGCCCACTATGTTAAAAACATAGCTCTTACCGTTTAGGTCCACATGAAGATCCTGTCCTAACGCAGCCCTTGCATCTCCGTCAAAAAGATTGTTCACAAGCTTATCCGATACGACGCAGACACGGCTGCCGTTTCGCATCTCACCATCAGCAAAAAGATGCCCGTCCGTCACCTCAAGCTTATTTACATGTATCCAACCGTAATTAATCCCTTTTATGCCGACATTGGCATACAGGCCTCCGTCCTTTATCTGGGTGCTGCCTACATCTTCCACTGCCGATATGGCATATACCTTATCCTCAAAAGTGTCCAGATATTCCTTTATCATATCCTTGTCGATATAATCGGAATCCGTAGGTGTCTTATAGGAGCTTACCGTCGTATAGCTCATGCCCATCCCATCGTAAGAATAATCTTCTTCATTGATCTTACGGGTGACCATGACCTCTATATTGGACGCTCCCATGGAATCAAATTCTTTATTCAGTTCTGCGGTAAGTGAATTACCGACCGTCATGATGGCTATAACGGATGCGATACCGATGATGATACCGAGCATCGTAAGCAGGGCTCTCATCTTGTTCGACTTAAGTCCGCTAAGCGCAAGGCGGATATTCTCAAGAAGCATCATTGTGTTACTATTCCTTTACCTTCTCTCTCACCCGTGATCTCACCATCTTTTATGGTGATTATCCTCTCACATTCTTCCGCAAGTTCGGGAGAGTGAGTGATGAGTACGATCGTCTTCCCCTGTTCTTTATGAAGCTTATGGAAGATATCCATGACCAGACGTCCCGTGGAAGAATCCAAAGCTCCCGTAGGTTCGTCCGCAAGCAATATGGCAGGATCATTGGCCATTGCTCTGGCTATGGCCACTCTCTGTTTCTGTCCACCGGAAAGTTCCTCCGGCTTATGATGCGCACGATCCTGCATACCTACAAGCTCAAGAAGTTCTGCAGCCCTACGGCTTCTCTCCTTAAGACTCTTGCCCGCATATAACATGGGCATCTCTACATTCTTCATCGCATCGGTCTTGGCGATCAGATTGTATGTCTGAAATACAAAACCTATCTTTTTATTCCTTATACCCGACAGTTCAGCATCCTTGGCCTTGGCGATATCGATATCGTCAAGCGTATATTCACCCTCCGTCGGACGGTCAAGTGAACCTATTATATTCATGAGAGTGGATTTGCCGCTTCCGGAAGCTCCGACTATGGCAACAAATTCACCTTCATACACATCCAGGTCTATTCCCTTAAGCACGGTAAGTTCATTGGGCGTACCGATGTAGAAACGCTTAATGATACCGCGCATCGAGATGACGCACTTTTTATCCATTACATGCCTCCCATCGGCCCGAACATACCCATCATATCATCCATATCCATGTCACCGCCGGAAAGGATGACCGTCATACCCTCAGTCAGTTCAGGTGAGGAAACCTCAACATAGTAGTCGGTCTGCAGGCCTACAGTGACATATATCCTTCTTCCCTCTGAAGGTATGTCTCCGGACATTGGAGCAGGCATACCTGCTTCCTCAATCTCCGGCACATCCGCAGGCTCTCCTTCAGGGATATCCGTACCAAAGTCAGGGAATGCACCCGCATCCTGCACCTCTATATAATCATTACCGTCTTCGTCTGTATTTATCGCAGAATTGGGAACGGCAAATACTCCGTCCACCTCGTCCGTGATGATATTGATCTTGGCTGCCATATCAAGCCTTAATGCTTCATTGGACTTGGTCACCTTCATCTTGACCTTATATGAAGCTGCCGTGGAAGTCGCAGTCGTGGTATTGGAACCGTTTGTATTGGTAGTGGTGGCCGTGGTGGCACGGGGTGCTATCTCCGTTACTTCCGCCTCCATCTCCTCGTCTCCGGTGGCATTGGTCTTGAATATTACCTTCTGGCCGATCTTTATCTTACTGATATCATATTCATCAATAGCCGCTTCTATGACATATGAGCTGACATCTTCTATTGTAACGATGGTTCCGCCGGCGTACTTGTCACCGACCTGACCGTTTACTGAAGTCACTACACCGTCAAAAGGTGCCTTGACTACTGCTGCCGCAAGCTGATCCTCATACTTGCGCACATTGTCTTCATATGTTCTGCTGGCTACAGAACTGTCAAGCTTCGTATTCTCGTAATTATTCTCTGCATCCTTCACACCGTTTACGTCGCTTAGGTACTTATCCTGCTGTGTGCGCTCCGCACTCTGCAAAGTATCACCCGCACCGTTAAGCTTGCTCTGTGCGGAATCAACGGAAGCCTTGGCCGTGTTGAGGTTGGACTTCGCATTGGACATGTTGGTGATCCTGGTTGAGAGTTCGGATTCGCGTTCTTTTAATTCATTGTATTTTGCAAGATTAGCACCTGTCTGCTCAGCAGCTGTCACATATGCAGCATTAGCATTTCTGAGAGCCTCTACTTTTGATTCTATGGCATTTTTAATCGCTGTCTCAGTACTTGTAAGAGTCACCCCTGGCCCAGTCCAAGTGCCATAATTCGTTATCATATTAGCAAGTGTAATATCAGTCGTTGTATCACCCTGTGTCAAAGAATTAAGAGCTGGACTCGCACTTAATACTGTGCCACCTGGAGAAGTAGTAGTATCAACGTTCTTAGCTTCATTATCAAGATAAACCAAAAGTGCCTCTTTGGCTGCTGCAAACTCTGCTGATTCCGCAGTCGTCGAAGTCGTCTTGCTCTCGTAGCTCTCCAGTTCCTTCTTTACCTTCTGCAGCTCTTCCTGATAATCGTAGTACTTGTCTTCGTCATAATAGTCTTCGTAGACGTCATAGACTTCATCATATATTCTTGAAGCCTCGGCCTTCTCGCCTGCTGCCGTATCATACTCTCTGTGAGCCTTGTCAAGAGCCTCGAGATTCCTGTTGGTATTATTGACAGCAGACAACTGTGTCTGATACAGTCCTCTGCTCTGATTGTCCATTGTATTGGCAGTTTTCTTCTTGGAGATAGCCAGATCATCCTGCGCGTACTTAAGATTGCGCTCGATCTCTTCAGTATCAAACGTACAGATCTGATCGCCGGCCTTAACCGTATCACCGAGTGCCACATCCATGGTAAGTATCTTGTATGTATTCATTTCGGGAATGACTACGTCCTTGCTCTCGGCACTTGTGATCTTACCCGTAGCGGATACATAATTGGTAAGATCTCTCTTTTCAAGCACATAGGTCTCCGTCATGAAGCCGCCAAGCATCGCCTCATTTTCTTTTTTCTTCTTATTCCAGATGATGAGTCCGACAACGGCGGCTATTATGATCACCCCGATGATGATGCAGATTTTCTTATGATTCCTAATGAATGCCCCTATTTTTTTCATATAATCTCCACTTGATATTTATTCGCTCAAAAGAGCCGACCTCAGTCGACTCTCTTATCTCCCCAGAAGAACAATGCCACTGTTCCGGGACCGGTATGGCTGCCTATTACCGCGCCTATATCGTATATCTCTACCTTGCCCTTAAGCTTTTTAAACTTCTCTTCAATAAGATCAGCTTCCTTCCTTGCGTCATCGAAGCACTCGGAATTACTGATATATACCTTGTCGGCATAATCAAGGCCACCCTCGGCATGCTGTTCCATGAGTTCTACCGCCCTCTTAATGGCCTTATGTTTGCCGCGGATCTTCTCTCTGGGTATCAGATGTCCCTCAAAGTCCACATTAAGCATCGGACAAATATTCAAAAGATTGCCCACAAAGCCCGCTGTCTTCGTCACTCGTCCTCCCTTGATAAAGAAGGTCAGATCCGATGTGAAGAACCAGTGATGGAGCCTTGTCTTATTCTCCTCCGTCCAGTTATACAGTTCATCGATATCCATACCGCCTGACTTAAGCTCATACATCTTGTCTACGAGCAGGCCGTATCCGCTCGATGCTGCCAGTGAATCGATCACATATATCTTGCTGTCCGGATACTCATACTTAAGTTCGTCTCTTGCTACACATGCTGAATTGTAACTGCCTGAGATACCGCTTGAGAGACATACATGCAGCACGTCATGACCGCTTTTGATGATCCTCTCAAAATAACTGATATACTCTGCCACGGTCACCTGGCTGGTCTTGCTGTCTTCGCCTGATAACATGCGCTCGTACAGTTCCTTGGGCTTTATTGTCTTGCCACAGTCGTCTGCATACTCCTTATCTCCCAATGTATAATGAAACGGGATATAACTGATCCCCATCTCATTAAATCTCCCCTCATTAAGATCCGCTGTGGAACAGCAGCTAAGACAAAAATCTCTCATTTTCCACGTATACCGATGTCATCTCTCGGTACTCCTTTCAACGTAGTATTATAATTGAAATCGGTCTTTTTCTCAATAAAAACTTGTTCGGGCACTATGGCCATATTTCGCATATTGATTATACACTTTCTTCTCAAATATGGTATAATCAAAAAGTCAAATATGTATACATTTGACAGAGTATTGTTTTTAAGGGGAGTGGTGTGTCTGCAAAGCAGTCATATGATCGCTCCGGAACGGGGAATAGAATGAGCACAGGAGCAACAGAATTTATTGAGATCAGGCAGTACACGGACGGAGAAGTGATATTCAATGCGGGAGAGCCGAGCCAGTGCATGTACGAGATACAGCACGGCCAGGTCGAGATATATCTCAATTACGGCAGACCTGATCAGAAGCTTTTATCACAGCTTGGCAAGGATGCGATGTTCGGAGAGATGGGGATGCTTGAAGGAGTACCCCGTTCTGCTACGGCAGTAGCCAAGGGCGAGAGAGTCGAGATATCAGAGATCACATGGCCTTTACTTGGCAAATACTTCAAGACCAAGCCATCCAAGATCGTCATGATGATGCAGCAGATAAGCGACAGATTAAGACTCGCCAACGAGCAGAACAATGCTGCAAGGACCACCATCGAACTTGCCCTTAAGACTGCGGATGAACAGAATAATCTCGGGGCAGTCAGACGCGTACTGCAGCGATATGTCTGGGACAATCAATAGAATAACAACATAGCGTAACGCAATGCGGCGGATACCGAAGTATCCGCCGTTTTATATTCCATGATCTTAACTTATCTAACTTATATATCTTGCAAGCCCCACTATGACCGTCATGGATATGATGGATAACAAAGTGGAGGTCGATACAATCCTTGCACTTAACTCTTCATCACAGCCAAATTTTATCGAGAACATCGTGGTAAGTGCAGCCGTAGGTGCCGATGCCGAGACGATGACGGCTATAAGCACCGAGCCTCTTAATCCCATGCCATACAGTATTCCAAGCAATATTAGCGGCCCTATCACAAGTCTTATAAGATAGACCTTTACCTCATCGAGCCCCCCCGCAAGATCCTTAAGTTTAAACTTTGATATCGTATAGCCTATTATGAGCATCGGTACAGGCGTATTAAGCGCAGCCATGTATTCGATCGGCGTATATATGACAGAGGGGATAACTGTCGATGTAAAGAATAATATGAGCCCCACAACCACCGCGATCACACCGGGATTTAATATGATCTTCTTTGTCGAAAAGCCTTCAGAGCCCTTGGCCATGATGTACTGACCGTATGACCATATGAGCAGATTGAACACTACAAGATAGGCTGCTCCGTAGAACACTCCGTCCGCACCCAAAAGTGCATTTAGAAGCGGTACTCCCATGAATCCGCAGTTGGAAAATATGGTGGCGAACCTAAGAACCTTTCTTTTGCCGTCAGGTTGACGCCTGAATACAAGCAATGCAAGTATAAGGCATATCACATGCGCCAAAAGTGCTCCGACAAGCGCAAGCAAAAAGTTATGCAGAAGTTCGATTTCAAATTTCCTCTGAAATGCACTTATGATGAGACAGGGATTGACTACATATATCACAAGATCATTAATGCATCTTAGCCCATCCTGATTAAATATCTTACCTTTGCCCAGCCCGTATCCGAGCGCTATCAATATGAAAAGTATGAGCACCTGTGTGCCCACGATCACAAAACTTTCTAACACCTTAACTCCTCATGTATCATGCTCCATGCGCAGTCCATGCTCTCCGGCATGCTGCTTGTCATGCCTTAACAGGTATACCCGATTCAAAGCAATCCATATATCTAAGTTTAAAAAGATTGGCCGCATGTTTCTTATCTATAATCTTCTTTGTCTCCTCATCATCTATCTCACCGGTCCTTATATATCTGTCCAAAACCGCATAGGTGAATCCGAGATTGTCTTCATCCGTCTTACCGCACAGACCGTCTATCGGCACTTTTTCGGTCAATTCTGTGGGAAGCCCCAGTTTACGGCCTATAGCCTTGATTTCCTGTACCGTGAGGCTGCACAAGGGTGCAAAGTCACCCGCCGCATCGCCGTATCTTGTGGAGTATCCGACCCAGTCCTCAGACAGATTACAGGTGTTGACCACACGACCGTTTAAGCTCTGCGATACCGCATACAAAGTAGTCATTCGAAGCCTCGGTGACATATTGACCTGACTCTGTTCAGACAAAGTCACAGAGCCGTCCTTATCTGTGTTCGCTCCGGCGCATCCGCTCATATCAGTCTGAGTAAAAGCTTTGGCAACCGCATTTTTTAAAGCATCCGCAGTCTCACCGATATTGACTTCCATGTGCTTTATGCCCAAGTGATTCACAAGCATATAAGCCGCATCTATATCAGGCTGCACACCCTTTGGCATGAGCACTCCTATCACCCTGTCACGTCCAAGCGCTTTTACGCACAGTGCCGCAGCCACCGAGCTGTCCTTACCGCCCGATATACCCACGACCGCGTTGCATCCGGGACCGTTATGTTCAAAGAATTCCCTGATCCATGCCACACACTCTTCGATCAGTTCATCCAGTCTCTTATCATCCATTTACTTCCATATTCCTTTCCTGTCGCAATCCGATCTTTTTACTGTAATCAAGATATCTTACAACCGCAGTCAAGCCGCTTATGGTCCATGTAGCACCGACAGACCACCATATACCCCATACTCCCATTACCGGTATCATGGTAAAAAGAAAAGGGATCGTGAGTCTGCATATGACTTCCACTATTCCGTTCTGCAGAGCGAACACCGCATCACCCACACCCGTAAGCACACTTCTGACCACATATATGGTGCCGAGGCATACATAGAAATAACTTGTGATACGAAGGGCCGCCGCGCCCATTTCTATCACCGCCGCATCTTCCACGAATATCTTCACGATCCACGTTCCGCCAAACTGAATGACCGGAAGCATAAGCAGCGAGAATACTGCCATCATGACCATGCTCTTTTTAAGTCCCATGACCACTCGATCATTCTTCTTGGCTCCATAATTCTGTCCGCTGAATGTAGAGAGTGATGCACCCATGGTCTGGTACGGCTGGTGTATGATCTGTTCCACGCGGCTTGTGGCGGTAAATGCAGCCACCGCTACCGCGCCGTATCCATTGACTACTCTCTGCAATGCCATACATGATATGGCGATAAGCGCAAACTGAAGTGAAAGCGGCACGCCAAGTCTGATGGTACGTACGATAAGTACTCTGTCAGATCTTGCCAGTTCCTTATTAAACTTAAAATACTCATTGGTCTTAAATGCAAAGATCAGGCAGGATGCACCCGAAAGCAGCTGCGATATCACCGTCGCAAATGCAGCGCCGAATACTCCCATGTGTAGGAAGCAGACAAAGAACACATCAAGAAAACCATTGATAAAGCATGAAATGACTAAGAATATCAAAGGCGTGCGGCTGTCTCCCAAAGCCCTTAACATGGATGCGGCATAGTTGTATAAAGCCACAAATATAAGACCTATACACTGAAGCTGCATATAGGTGATCGAATCGGTTATGATCTTATCCGGTGTATTAAGAAGTCTTAGTATCGGTCCTGTCAGAATATAGGCCACTGCGCCGACGGACAAGGACATGACAGCCATGATATATGCCGTGTTGACCATGGTCTTACGCACATTGGTATCATCCCTCGTACCAAAGAACTGCGAAGTGATGATGCCGCCGCCGTTGCCGATACCGTTACAGAGTGCGAAAAACAAAAAGGTGACAGAGCCCGTGGCACCTACCGCAGCAAGTCCATCCGCTCCCACGAATCGTCCCACAACTATGGAATCGACCAGATTATATAATTGCTGAAACAGATTGCCGACAAACATCGGCAGTGCAAATTTCACTATATGGGCAACAACATTGCCTTCCGTCATATTGACGGTTCGTGATCTTACGTTCATATCATTATCCCGTGATCTGCTTATTTATATATCCGACTGCTTAAGGCTCTCTGCCATATCCTGCATACGCTCTATAGGAAAAGGCGGGTTGGCCAAAGGCTTTACTGCTATGGACATGAGCTTAAGGGGATTGTCATCCGCTGCGACTCTGTTGGAGGACAGAGCCCCACATTTTTTACATCTGTGAATGATCGCCCACTCTCCGTCACCGCGGACCCATACCGCTATGGGCTCCATCACACCGCCACAGTCACTTGATCTGTCTCCGGGAATAACATCAAGATGAAGACTTGACAGACAGTTCGGGCAATGATTCCTGTGATCCGATGACGCACCTTCAGGATGTATCTCTTTGCCGCACACCTTGCAAGTGAATACTTCATCGCATGGATGATCCATATAATATCCGCTCTTTTGTCTGTCGGCCTCTGTATTGTTATTCGATCTCTCCCTTATGGGTTGTGCACCGAATTTCTTGCCCATAAATACCTCCTGCCTTTGAAAGAATATCTTTCAGTCTGCGATTTAGTATATTTTATTCTTTGTAAGCGGCATTTTCAAGGAGCATTTTACGCATTTTAAAGATAAGATATTATGATGACGATTCTTTCGTATTTTGGTACAATAGTAATGTTATATATACAGCAGACAGAACGCTTTGCATGCGATGAGGAGTAAAAATGACAGCGACTAAACAACAGGACGGTAATAAATTAACAATATACATCGAAGGCAAGCTCAATGCAGTCACTTCTCCCGAACTCGAATCAGTGATAGGAGATCTTGCAGGAACAGAGGAACTTATTTTTGATCTTAAGGACCTTATATACATATCGTCCGCCGGCTTAAGGGTGTTGCTTACTGCCCAGAAGATCATGGACGATCAGGGCCGGATGGTGGTAAGAAATGCCAATAAGGATGTAATGGACATCTTTAAAGAGACCGGTTTCCTTAAGATATTTGAGATAGAATAAATAAAGTCTTTTAAGGCTTTAGGCTGTATGAATGTGTGTAACTGATGGCGGAAGTATTTAACCTTAAATACCAACTGAATGAAGAAGCTATAGTAGAGATCACGGAATATCTTGACGACCTGCTTAAAAAGTACAAGGTCCAGAGTAAGAACAAGACCGTGTTCATGCTTGAATCGATGCTTCTTGATATAAGGGCTCACTACAGTGATACCATCGATGTATCGGTGAGCATGCGAAAAAGACTCGGACGTAATACACTAAGGGTCACCTATGCCGGTGAAGAATTCAATCCCATCACCGCCGATGAAGCCGGTCCGCAGACTCAGATACTTTTAGCCAATATGGGGCTGGTTCCGTCATGGAGTTATAAGGACCACGGCAATGAGATCACACTTGCGATACCACGCAATCATCTAAGGGACGACAGTTATCTTCTGATCGCTTTGATATCATCGGTCATAGCAGGACTTATCGGCCCTCACCTTCCGCAGGCATTCACTTCCTTTGTAAGCGAATACATATTATGTAAACTATCCGATATATTCTTAAGTTTCCTCAGTGTGTTTGCAGGCATACTGATCTTCTTTTCCATCCTTTCGGGCATATGCGGGATGGAAAGTACGTCTGACCTAAGCAAAAAAGGCAGATACATGCTTTCACGGACGCTGTTTTCGGGATTGCTCGGAGCGGTTATAGGAGGCACATTATTCATTCCGTTCTTCCGCTTTACATATGGTACTGCAGACGTCAATAACGGTATGGAAGATATATACAGGATGATCCTTGATATCATCCCTTCAGATCCCGTTACTCCTTTTATGGAAGGCAATATGCTGCAGATATCTCTGATTGCCGTTATCTTAGGCGGCATCATGATCCTGCTTGATAACAGGGTGTCTCAGGTACGTGAATTGGTACTGCAGAGTAATACGATAATGATAAGTACCGTAGAGTTCATATGCAGATTGTTGCCGATATATATATTCGCCGATCTGACCAAACTGTTCTGGGACAACGGTCTTGATATCATTCTCATCACATGGAAGCCCCTTACGATGTGTATTGCGATCAATCTGCTATATACCCTGTATAAGCTTGCGAGAGTAAGCTTAAAATACAGGATCAGCATCGGTGCACTTTTTAAGAAAGTATTCCCTTCTTTCATGATCGGTCTCACTACCGCTTCTTCCATGGCCGCATACGGAACGTCACTTGATATCAACGAATCTAAGCTTGGTATCGATCACGGATACAGTGCCTTCGCAACGGCACTTAAGAATCAGCTGCACTCAACCAATGGAATCCTAAGCTTTATCATAGTGATATATTTCTTTACGCAGTACAGCGGCACAACCATCAATCCGGCATGGTTTGTGAGCGTATGGATCGTCGTATTCCTGATCAATCCTGCCATACCGCCCGTATCGGGAGGTGTCCTGGTATGTATGGGTATCATCATGGATCAATTTGGTATTCCTGCATCATGCCTCGGAATGGCCGCCACTCTTATAATGATCTTTGACTTTATATCAACCGGTTCCAAGGTAGTACTTGTCCATATGGACGAGATAGAAGAAGCCGATCATCTCGGTCTCCTTAATAAGAAGATATTATCGGAATAATTTATGAAGAAACATCTGTCAAAACTGGTACTAAGTAAAATACTTGCGGCACTTATAGCCTCATTTGCCACCCTTATGATCATAACGGCGATATTTGTGTATCTGTATGCAAAGAATAAGACCGAAAGCATGATATCCTTTTATCTTGATGACTTAAAGGATTATACAATATTCGCAATGGAACGGCATCTAAGCAGGGACACGCTGCGTTTTACTGAAGATATTGAGTTGCTTGTTAAAGAGGATGGCGCGAAACTCTTTACGGATCCCGATTATGATGCCTCCGTCGAAAACTACTTTATAAGGAATCTGGAATATAACAGGAACTGGATGGATGAGATCAACGTCATTGACGGCGACGGCATCATCCGGATATCCACTGTGAATGATTATATAGGATATGATATGCATTCAGGCAAGCAATCGGCTGAATTCTTGTGCCTGCTTGAAGGAACGGATGTATATGTGCAGGATATGGAAGAGATCTCTTATGATGACAAAACCTTGATGTGCTATTCAGCCGCAGCTTTAAAGAATCAAAAAGGATTCGTTCAAATAGGGCTTAATGTGGATACCTATCACAATTCATCCGAGACTTACACGATATCAAGGATCAGAGACGAAAGAGTAGGAAGGACCGGATATTATCTTCTGCTTGATGGCGAAGGTAAGATAATCGGAAGTCCCCGTGATACATATAATGACGATATATTGGATCTGCCCGCCGATCTTACCGGATCTGCCGAAAGCAGCCGTATGATCAGACGCAACGTATACGGAGTCGATTCATATGTAGGTACCATGATGTATAATGACGATCTCATGGTGGTTGTATATCCGGTCGCTGAGGCATGGGAGACCTGGAACGTTGCCATACTCGTTCTGCTTGCGATCTATATGGTCGTATTTGCAGTACTGTTCATACTCATCAACAGACTGATAGCCAAACATGTTGTACATGGTGTATACAGCCTCAACGAATCACTCTCAAAGATCACAGCGGGAGATCTTGACCAAAAAGCCGATTTCAGAGAATCGATCGAATTTGATGAACTCTCCGACGGCATCAACATTACTGTTGATCGACTTAAGGAACTGATAAAAGAGGCCAAGGAGCGCATCGATGCCGAGCTTATACTTGCGGCCAAGATACAGACATCCTTCCTGCCCCACAAGTTCCCTGCTTTCCCGGACAGAGATGAATTCGAGCTTTATGCCAAAATGGAACCTGCCAAGATGGTAGGTGGCGATTTCTATGATTTCTTCCTGGTAGATGAAGATCATCTGGCTCTCGTTATGGCCGATGTATCGGATAAAGGCATACCTTCAGCGATGTTCATGGCCATGGCCATGGACAAGATAAGGCACAGCGTTGCCAAGCACGGAACGGATGTGGCCGCAGCCATCACCGAGGTCAATATAGAACTGTTAAGTGAAAATGATTCAGGACTATTTGTCACGGTATGGCTTGGTGTAGTCACACTATCCACCGGACACATAGACTATATAGATGCCGGGCATGAATTCCCGGCCATATGCAGGGCAGGCGGTAAGTTTAAGATAGAGGAAGATGTACACAATGCACCTGTTGCCGCTCTTAAGCGGATGGTATTTGATCCCGGCACTCTTACGCTCAATGCCGGAGACTGCATATTCCTCTATACGGACGGTATCACCGAGGCCAACAACTCTGAGGGCGAGATGTTCAGAGCAGAAAGGATGTTAAATGCACTCAACCTGCATCCCGACGCACCCGCAGAGGATATTGACAATGCAGTCAGGGCTTCAATTGCAGAATATGTGCAGGATGCACCGCAGTTTGACGATATGACCACTCTTATCTTTAAATATAACGGAAGAACAATATCATGATAATATCAGCGTATTCCCCACTCAAAAGTTTTTACTGTTTTCTCTGAGATCATATTCTGTATCTTCATCTATCATGGCAAGCAGATGTTTGGCTATATTCGGGTCAAACTGTGTGCCCATACAACGCTCGATCTCCGCTCTGACTTCTTCCTGCGCACGAGGCGACGAATAAGAACGTTTGGATGTCATGGCATCATAGCAATCCGCCAGACATATGATCCTTGCCTCCTCCGGTATATTGTTGCCATAGAGTCCGTCCGGATAACCCTTACCGTCATACCTTTCGTGGTGCCATCTGGCTCCCTTTGACAGCCAGGGGATCTCCGTGATCGTCTTAAGTATATCCCATCCTATAACTGTATGCTTCTTGATCTGATCGAATTCTTCATAAGTCAACTTGCCTTTCTTATTGATGATCTCTTCCGATATTCCTATCTTTCCGACATCATGCAAAAGGCCAAGTTCATATATCTCTCCCTGTTCCTTCTCCGTCTTGCCCATACGCCTCGCTATCTCTTTGGCGTATTTCGCCACACGTTCGGAATGGCCGTTGGTATAATGGTCCTTGGCATCCACTGCCTTTGAAAGAGCTCTCATGACTTCTCTTGAAAGTCTCTCCTTGGCCTGCATGACAGCCTCTCTCTCTTTTGCCTCATTAAGCTCAGCCTCGGTCTGGATAAGCTTCTCATATTCGGGAGTCTCCAATGAGAGGAATACGATAAGACTTCCTATAGAGGCTATGAAAAATGTAATGAGCACATCATCAAAGAACAGCATCTGCAGAACAAATAAAGTTCCGGCCAAAACCATAGCAAGTATCAAAGTTGTCAACTGGCTTTTTTTGTAACGTTCTCTGTGTGTCAGCATATATAAACTTGCGATCAGGAAAAACAGTATGGGAAAGCCATAGGCTACCGGCGTAAAAAGAAACTCGTGAATATAGTTGCCACCCTCATCATAGGTGAATACCCAGCCGGTAAAGGGATTGGTAAACAGCAGTATAAAATCTGTTCCAAGCAGGATCACATTGATCGCATTACGTCTGACCAAAGACGAATGATTCATCGAAGAATAAGCATATACGTAATATATGAACAGGAATCCGGTAACCGCTGCCAAAGCGGAATCCGCCATATTGAACAGATGATGGATGGGATTGGGAACAGATGCACGTGCGCTTGTGACAATCGCCGTGGCTACATCCACTATATCCGTGATCATCACAGCGAAAGCAAACCTTCTGAATGCGATATTGACCCTGGTAGGATTGGTGTATCGTATCATAAGGAAGGCACATAGGACAATATTAAGCGGTATGACCGCCACTTCCAAAAAAATGTTATAGTCCAGATTCATATTGAAAGTATTAAAGCCCGTGTTCTTACTTTTGTCTCAGTTCAAAATCCGTATCTTCATCGATCATCTGAAGCATGATGGCTGCAAAAGCCGGATCAAACTGCGTGCCCACGCCTTTTTCGATCTCAGCTCTGACCACTTCCTGCGGCAGTGCATCACGGTAGCTTCTGCGTGAAGTCATTGCGTCATAAGCATCGGCAACGGCGATTATACGGGCTTCTTCCGGTATCTCCTCGCCTTTTAAGCCATCAGGATATCCTTTTCCGTCGAATCGCTCATGATGCCCCTTGGCACCTATGGCAAGCTCCGGAAATGCCGGAATATTCTGAAGGATCTGCCATCCAAGCACAGGATGCTGTTTGATGATCGCATATTCTTCATCACTGAGTTTTGAATCCTTATTAAGGATATTGTCGGGAACGCCGATCTTGCCGACATCGTGAAGCAGTCCTATGAGATAGATACTCTCGGCTCTTTCATTTGAATATCCGACACGTTTGGCGATCTCTCTTGAGTACTGCGCCACTCTAAGCGCATGACCATTGGTATATTTATCCTTGACTTCAACCGTCTTGGAAAGCGTCATAACGACCTGGGTATTCAAAAGATTGAGTTTCTCAGTTTTTTCCTGTACCTGACTCTCCAGATCATTTTTCAAACGAGTCAGTTCGACTATATGATGGACACGGGTCATCAAAACCTCAGGAACAAACGGTTTTTTGATAAAATCCATCGCTCCTGCTTCAAGTCCGCGCGTCTCAGTTCCGCTCTCTTCATCAGCAGTCAAAAATATCACCGGAACGGCGGCGAACTGCTCATTGGCGCGAATGCGCTCCAAAGTCTCAAAACCATCCATCTCGGGCATGTGTACATCCAAAAGTATCAGATCCGGACAGCGCCCTCCCTCAAGAAAGCGCAGTGCTTCACTGCCTGAGTGAACACCGCTGGCCCGCATACCGTTGGCAACCAATATATGACTTGCCGTTTTTAAGTTGTTGGAATCATCATCAACAACAAGTATCCATTCGTTCATTTTTATCTGTAATTCCTTTATTTTTCTACAGTTTCAATAAGAGTCTGTAACTGTTGTTCCGCAGTCATGGAATCAAAATCTTCCAAAGCATTCAGTATGCCTTTAAGCAAATCCATAACCTCCCCACATGAAACTCCTTCGGGGATTGCCGGCAAAAGACTGCTTTCCGGAAGTACCGTAAGTTTCTTAATGACTGCCTGAGCACTTTCCACTTCAAAGTTAAAGATCTTTTCTTTTGCATCCGCAAGTATATCACAGAATTCTTCATGTGACACAGTCTCACTCTGCCCGGAAGCGTTGTCACCGCTTCGTGCGCCTGAAGTATCTCCAAGGCTTCCGCTTTCTTCATCTGACTGTTTCTGCTTAATTATACGATGGATCAGTTCACACAGCTCTTCGTATTTTGCAAAAAGTATTTCTGCGCCGGCATCGATCACATCTATCTTCTTATCCTTAGCTGCAAGTTCCTGCTCAAGAGCAAGATCAGCAAGTTCATTGGCACCGATCTGTCTGGCGGTGCTCTTAAGCGAATGAACTTTTATCTCATAATCAGTCCAGTCTTTTTTCTCATAATCAGAGCGGATCAAAGGCAGATTGCTTTCACATCTGTCCGCAAATAACGTAACAAGTTCCAAATAGAAATTGCGGTCGCCTGCCGTAAAGCGTAGTGCCGCTTCCGTATCAAAGCCTGCGTCTGCCAATGTCTGCACATCATCCGACTCAGCCTGTATCTCCTCTGCCTGTTTATGGCTTACAAGCTCCTCTGGCAGGAATTTCTCAAGCATATGTTCAAGTTTGGATACATCTATAGGTTTGGAGAGATAGCCGTCAAAGCCCATGGCCAGATACTGCTCCTTTGCGCCGTTCACCGCATTGGCAGTAAGGGCTATCACCGGTGTATACTCTGACAGCAGATTCTCTTCCATCATATGATTCAAAGTCTCTATGCCGTCCATTTTGGGCATCATATGATCAAGGAAGATCATATGATATCTCTCGCCGGAGCGCAATCTTTCCAAAGCTTCTCCACCGGATTCCACGAGATCCGGCTTGATGTCAAAGAGCCTGAAGAGATTCTTGGCTACCTTAAGGTTCATATCATTGTCATCGACTACAAGGATACGGCTCTCCGGTGCGCGAAGGGTCTCATTGCCGACAGGTGTACGTGCGGTATCAAGACGCATCGAATAATCTCCGATGGGTGTGGCGTCAACGATCTTTTGAACTATCTCAAAAGAAAATTCGGAGCCCTGACCGTATACACTCTCCACATTAAGATTGCTTCCCATCATCTTAAGAAGTCTGGTCACTATGGATATACCCAGTCCCGTACCTTCTATATTACGGTTCCTGACTTCATCAAGTCTCTCAAATATCTCATAAAGCTTCGGTATATCCTCTTTGCGGATTCCGATACCTGTATCTTTAACGGATATTAAAAGCGTGATCATCTTATCATGACATTCTTTTATATGAACGCCGAATTTGACGGAGCCCTTTTCGGTATATTTCACTGCGTTGGTAAGCAGGTTTAAAATAACCTGCGTCAGACGCACATCATCGCCGAGCATGGTGGCAGGAATATTCGGATCAAAATCAACTACAAGATCAAGGCCTTTCTGTCTGGCACGTTCAGAGACAGATATCACAAGATTGTTAAGGACTGATGCAGTATCATACACTACAGGCAGGATCTCCATCTTGCCTTCTTCGATCTTGGAAAAGTCCAGGATACTGTTGATAAGATAAAGCAGCGTACGTCCGGCAGACTGAATATTGGATGAATACTCAAGTATCTCTGAATCCTTGGCCTCTCTAAGTATCATCTCATTCATACCTAACACGGTATTAAGAGGAGTACGTATCTCATGAGACATGCTGGCCAAGAAGCTGCTCTTTGCCCTGTCCGCATTCTCTGCGCGCTTTTTTGCTTCCACGATCTCCGTCATATCAGACAGAATGATACTGAGTCCCTTGGCATCCTCATTCTGCGCAAGATAATAACATATATCAGCCTGGTAGCAGGTCTCTTTTCCATCCAAACGTGAAGTGAGCAGATAGGAATCCGATCCCTGTTCATTAAGTACATATTCACAACGGTCAAGAAAGATCTCAAGTTCATCTTTTTCCAGAATGCCTGAAAGAGCGTCGGAGAGATCCATTCCTTCCCTCACGTCATCTCTGCTATGCTCCGTCATCTGAAAGAAGACGTCCGAGGCCATAACCGTCTTAAGTTCTTCATTGACCATCACAACAATATAAGGTGATGTCTTTAGAAGCTGCCTGTTGTAGCATAACTGTCGCTGGTTATCTCTTTCGAAAAACTGCTGCGTCTTGCTTACCTTCTCATTCATGATCTTTAACACATCACATTCGGTCTGCAAGCGACGGTTTTCACGCTCCAACTTCTTATTCTGCAGCTTTAATTCCTTAAGTAAATCATTTTGTTCTTCCATAAATATACCCTGCACTTTATTGATTGTCAGAAGCAAAGGATGGTAAAGGTGGAATTATGGAACAGATTACACCATTTATCATCACCGACCGGGCAGAATTCACCATAGGAATACATCCCCATAAGCGATACACCTTCAGGGATCCTGCCCTGATAAGTCTCTGCCTCTAAGACACCGTTGTTGCCAAGTACCAGGAAACGGGCCGTACATGAATTGCAAATAAGTGTTCCGCAGTCTTTACCCTCTGTACCCAGCCATTCAAATATGTCGTCAAAAGCTTTTGTCACCGTAGTCTTCACATCATCACGATTGATCAGTCCAAGCTCAAGTGATGATCCTTCTTCCATTCCGCCGATGAACATTCCGGAACCGTTCTCATGATTAAGATAAGTAAGATTCCTAAGAGTCTCAACGCGCATACCGCCCGGTCTTTCAAGTACTGTAACAAAAGGTGTCTGGATGAATTCTCCTGCAACCATATCCTTGTCTGAAGACACTCCCGCTTTTTCCAGAGCCTCAATAAATGTTCCGCTGCCAAGCTTAAACACAAAATTATGCTTTGCCTCTGTCACCTCATAAGAGAAGTTGGCCTTTCCGGAAAGCGACTTGACACTTAAGAATTTAGGATCCAGATTGCCGGAGATAAGTATGAATACCTGTGCATCTGCCGCGATCTTATCATTAAGAGCAACGCGGTACAGCTTATAGTTGAACATATCCGAAGCAAATGCTCCGTAGACCTTTACATTCTTTCCAAGTGCATCGACAGCATTGACTATATCATCTCCCGCCATCAGCGGCGCTTTTGCTCCATAAGTCAAAACGAGTTTAACTTCTTCGCCGTCAAGATCTTTCTCAATCCTTTCATATGCTTCCTTTATCTTTTCATGATAGTTCTCCACGCTAAGAGCATCCGTCATGCCGACAGAAAATCTGCAGTCAGATGACGTAAGAAGCATGATCGAGATACCGGTACTTGAATAGCCTTCATTACCTGTAAGGATTCCTATCGTAGTAACTGCAACAATGGGAAAAGTCCACTTTTCTTTAAGCATCTCATACAGTTCCGAATACTCCGTCTCTGCATCCATGAATATGATGGCCAGGCTGTTGTCTTTAAACTCAAAACCCGCTGCCTGCGAAAACAGTTCTTCTGCAGCAGTTTCCAGGTCATCAATCTCTTCAGTATATAACACAGTTGATTTTATCATATTATTTTTTTCCTCCAAAAAAGTCCTTCGACTACATTTTTATACCAAAGTGCAAGCACTCCAAAAACATATTATAACATTGTCTTTATGTATTTTTCTACATTCTGTTCAGTATTTTTATGTATTTTTCCAACTTTGTCCAACTGCCAATGTGTTTTGTCGCATCACATATATATGCCAAAAGACCGGAGAATGCAATCCCCCGGTCTTTCATCTTCACACCAGTGTATAATAACCCTTTTACACAAAAACCATATGCTTCCGAAATAAGTCTGTTTAACGGTTCGTTCCGAACAGATCCAGTGATTGCCAGTCCCATTCGTAAGTGCCTGAAGCATCTATCATGATACCCGTCACGGTATCATAGATACGGATGATATACCAGCCGTCTTCAGCTCCCCCTATATTTGTCCACCATATACCGTCTTTTTCATTCTTCTCATCAAAGCTGTCACGGGCATACTCATCGGATACCATATATGCGTTGATGCTCATCTCTTTGTCGCCTTCCATTTTATCCGCATTATATACATATAACTCTCTTCCCACTTTTATATTGCCCTGTTTATCA
>JAEEGL014218478.1_pt1 | contig 26122 bp, 16 predicted proteins | sample 9134231 | NCBI WGS metagenome assembly JAEEGL01 (sample SAMN16246548, study PRJNA631951) | gut metagenome | biome: gut microbiome; feature: rumen; material: fiber-attached | host: Bos | place: Iran: Karaj | collected 2018-10
AAAGTAGTCTACCACCTGACCATCGACGAGTGCATTGATGGTGTAGTCCTCTAAAGTCTTGATGCCGAAATTGCTCATGGTGAGGGTAAAGTCTATGCCATCGGACACCTTGGCATAGTCACCAATGAACAGGTCCTTGATCTGCAAATCGTAGTCAACAAAATCCTCGCTCTCGACAACTGCCTGGATGCAGAGGTTACCATAATTGCCCACACCCACATCATGCCAGCCAAGATTCTGCGTGCCCAGATAGCCATAGATGAATGAAGGGCAGATCTCATTTCCTGCCATCACTGTCAAGATGGGGAAAGAGTCATCACCCGCATTGTCCAACTGGTGATATTGATATCCCAGCATCAGCCCTTTCAAGCCATTGAGGTTGAGGGTACAGGGTTCGGTAATTTCCACCTCGTTCCATCCGGCAGCGGTGAGAGGCACCTCCTGCTCGATGAGTGGCTCGCCCAAGGTAAGCGGATTGAGGCTGGGAACTGGCCACAGGTAGACCTTGGCATCAGACACGGAACAGTACAGTCCGAATCGTATCTTCTTGACCACGCCTCCGTCAAACTTCTGTACCTTGTCAACGGGGAGCACGGTGCCTATCTTGACCACCTCATTGAGGCTGGCCATTCCTAGTCCGGAAGTGCCCAGTTCGTCGGTGAAATAGGATCCCATGTAGAGTTGGTTGGGTCCCAAAGCCCTCATGACAGGAGCTTTAAATGCCTTGAGCATCTGTGGTGCTTGTGCGGGAGCTTGTTGCAACATTTGTGCATTGGCAACAGTCATGCAACAAATGGCCAGTGCCAGAATCAGTGATATTTTCTTCATGATTTTTCGTTTTATTATGTGGACGTGACAGCGCGCAGCGCGCTATTTTCCTAGCATGATATTGATGACGGAATTAACATCGCTGATGTCAATGTTTCCGTCACCGTTGATGTCGGCTGCATCGACCTTGTCAACCTTGCCCAGCATCATGTTGATTACTGCATTGACATCGGAGATGTCAACTAAACCATCGCCATTGACATCACCCAGACTAGGTTGCTGCAGCAGGTCGCTCAAATGGAGCATCTGGCAGTTAATGACATTGCGATAGGCGGTGGTGTTGCGGCTGACAAATGCAATAACGCTCATATTCTCGACCACACAAGCAGTCTTTAAGGTGAGTTTGTACTCGTTGGCATAGTGTGTGGCAGTTTCATTCCACTTTAACGCGTCGCCCTTGTAGTTACTCATCGCATCGCGGAAGACATTGTTGTGCACAAAGTCCTCCACCCACTCGGTACCATTCAGTTGTTGCGCCACTAGGCTATCCTCAATAAGATAGACGGTCAGAGTAACATCATTGCCGAAGGTGGACTGAAAGTTATCGGTCACATCACCGTTGACCATTACTTGCAACAGACGCGTCGTATCGTTGTATACCGCATCAATCACGACATCGGCCAACACGGGTGTAGTGATATTGTTGTCCAATTGGTCGCTGAAAAACTCAGCTTTTGCTTGATGGTCAGATGGATAGGCACTCACCACTTGCATGAGTGCCCCTTGATAGGGCGTACGGTCGAAAGCAGCACTGGGCATTGCTGTCGCCCCCAAGAAGTCAATCAACGCAGAGGACTTGAAGGTACGAAACACGTCAGAAGCTCCCTGATTGCCGTGGATGGAAACGCGAGCAATGTCGCTGCGCATCTCACCCAGCAGCTCCAGCACATGATCGCCCCAGGGACAATAAGCACAGCCCTGCGAGGTGACATGCTCTACCAGATGCTTATGACGGGTAAACTCGTCGGCCAAAGTGCCAAAGGCAAAAGCCGATGCCAAAGCCACTATGAGCAGTAATCGTTTCATGAAAACCAAATAAAAAAGAAAGGCAGTGCCGCCTGGACAGCGGCACTACCAGAACTTAGAAACTTATTTAATAATCTTCTTGGTGGTGCCGTCGCTCATGCGAACGATGTTGACACCAGGCAGCATCTCGCTGGTGCGCTTGCCGTCGATGGTGTAAATACCCTCGACAGTCACCTCGCCAGTGGTGTTGACACCCTCAATGCTCGAAACAGGAATCTCCTCGATGTTGAGGAACTTCTTCCAGATGTTGGCGGCCTTGTAGTTCTCGACACATCCTGCAGGCACGAGCAGGAGGACGGTCGAGTACTTAGCCTCGTCGTTGAACAAATCACTGGTGAGAGCAACAGGATTCTCGGCACGGCTAACCAATTCGTTTATGGCAGCGCAGTCCTGGAAGGGCCATTGTCCGACAAAGGTCAAGGTTGAAGGCAACTCAACACGCTCCAATTTATCGCAACGGTTGAAGGCACCCATACAAATCCACTCAAGACCCTCAGGCAGAACAGCCTCCGTAATGTTCCAAGTGTAAGAGAAGGAATAATCATAGAGATACTTCAGGTTCTTGGGGAACTTAAGCTCGGTGACACTCTTGAGTGAACGGAATGCCTGGTAATCAATCTTCTCAATGTTGTCGCCCAGAATCAGCTCGGTTGCCTCGGTACAGTTGTCGAAAGCATTACGATCAATGGTCTTGCAGTTATTGCCAATGACGATTTTCTTGAGGTTCTTGCAGCGGTTGACGGCATCGTAGCGTACGAGCTCGGTCTCATCCGGAATAATCAGTTCGGTTGCGGGGTTAGCCACAGGGAAACCAATAACCTCCTTCTTGTCCTTGGTCATGAGCAGGCTGTTCTCGGCGCAGATGTACGGGTTGTTCTCGTCGACTGTGAACTCGGCCAACTTGGTAGCCTTGTAGTGGAAGTCTTTCCCCACTTCCTGAACCTTTGCACCCATGTTCAAGGCGGTAATACCAGTCTCGGCAAATGCCTTATCGCCAATCGACTGAAGGTCCTCATTCAGGGTAACACCCGTGAGATTAGCATTCTTATTGAATGCCTCGTTGGCAATGGCAATGACGGTGCACTCAACGGCACGATCCTTAGAGACGGTGTTAGGCACGACAAAGTCGCCCGTAACAGCTTTTCCGTCAAGCAGGATGGCGGTACCACTATTCAAATCCAGGCGGTATAACGCATTGTCAATCGTAGCCATTACAGCGTCAGGAGCCTCGCTCAACGGTTTAACATTGATGAATTTCTTCCAAAAGTCGGCAGCGGCATAAGCCTCCATGCTCTCTTCAGGGACATATAGGGTAGGCTTGCTGTAATCGCTCACGAGATCCTGTTTGTTTACCATCCCGGGCACCTCGACGGGCTTACAAACCAGGCTTACCAGACTGCTCATATCCAAGAAAGCAGAACCCTCAATATCGACAACGGTCGATGGAATGACGAGATCCATAATTGGAGTCTGATAAAATGCGCCCATTCCAATGGCTTGCAGACCCTCGCCCAAATTAACTGTTTGCAATTTGGAGCATGCCGCGAAAGCATAATTGTCGATAGTCTCTACATTGGGTCCTGTGACAATGGAAGTGAGACCACCTCCACGGAAAGCGAAGTCACCAATTAAGGTGGTGTTCTCATTGAAAATCAACTCGCCAGTGAGTGCAGCGCATTCATACATACACGCATGATCATAGCGGGTGATGTTGTCGAGGTTGATGGTCTTGAGCTTCAAGCAGCCATAGAAGCATTCAGCCGTGAGTGCGGTGTAGCCCTCAGGCAACTCAATTTCCTCGATGTTGTCGCACAACGAGAACATTTGAGCGGGCACCTCGGTCAGATTGGTGGGGAGCACGCAGTGCGTCAATGCATCGCAGTCGCGCACAGCAGCATTCTCAATCTTATTGACCGTTTCGGGGAAGATGATTTCGGTGATACCTGACTCAGCAAAAGCCATATATCCCACCCGCTCCAGACTCTCGGAGTTGATAGTGACAGTGGTCAAGTTAGCGCATTTGTCCACTACATACGATCCAATTATGCTGACCGAAGCCGGGAAGGTGATGGTGGTCAAACCAGGGTTGTCGATGAACGTTCCATAGCCAACTTCTTGAATGCCACTACCCAGGTCAACGCTCTCGAGCGACACGCAATGACGGAATGCGCAGGAGTCGGTCTTCTCGATGCCATCGGGCAGCTGCACGCTCTGCAAGGCTGAACACTCCATGAATGCCCAAGAGCCGATGTACTTCATACTGGCAGGGAAGTTGATGGTCTCGATGGTTCCGTTCTGGTAGAATGCCATGCGGGCAACCTCGGTGACAGGATAGTTGACACTCTCGTAAGGCACTTCTTCGGGAATGTTAAGTTCAAAAATGTCTTCTTCTCCAGCTCCTAAGACAATAGCCTTGTTGGCTTCCTTATCAATGCCATACTTCACATTGTCAATGACAACCTGATCGGCCGGGGCTTTCTTGATGTTCTTGGCAACAGGTGGATTGACTGGCGGCACAACGGGTGTCAATTGCACAGTCGCTGCCTGGCTCCCAATTAGTCCGGAGAGCAGCACACAAAGGGTTAGTAGTTTTTTCATCGCTTTACAATGTGGGTCCATTAGGTAAACCTAGGCGAAGTCGGACCCGTTACCTCCGCTGCGGTATTGAAGGAAATGTTTCTCTACTGCAAAGGTAGTGCTGCTAGGCAGATGGGGCAAATTTTGGCGGGTTGGGCATGTTCGTTTTCCCCGAAAACGAACAAAACGCCCCGATTTGGAGGCGTTTTTCCGCTTAAACAAACATTTGTCCTATTCAGTGCTGGTGTCGTTGTTTTCGGCTTTCTCGCGAGCCAACTTGAGGTAGGCCGATGGTGTGAGTCCAGTCTGTTTCTTAAAATTTTGGACAAAACTGGTACGTGAAGTCACGCCCACACTCTTGGCTATGGCCTCGATGGTGTACTGCCCATATTTCTCCACATCATTCATGCGTCGACATGCCTCACGGATGCGGTACTGGCTAAGCAACACTTTAAAGTCGCAATGAGCAAACTGCCCGATTGCGCGCGAGATATACTTGGTGTTACTCCCTACCAGCTCATGCAGTTTGGCTAACGAGAACAACTCATCGTATATATCAGTGGATGTCTCCATGACCGACTTGACTCGCTGATAAATGTCTTTCAGCACCCCTTCATCAACATCGGTCATCGCTGCGGGCTCTACCTCAACGCTTTCCTCAGTATCCAGGTCGGGCAAGGGCTGAACGGGTGATGTCTGTTTGCGTGCCTCGTCAATCATCGCCAACTGTTCCACACTCTGCTTGTATAGCGCCTTGTTCCGCTCGTTCAGCTGTCGGTTACGCAAGTAGAGCATGACCATCAGCGCCAAGAAAATGATGGCAGCGATGATGACCAGCCACAAGATCCCCATCAGATGCTCATGCTGGATTTCTTTCATGCGCGCCTCTTCGGCGGCTTTCTGCAGGTCGAACACCAAGGAGGCCTTCGTCAGATAAGACAACTGGGTCAAGCCAGTCAATGCATCAACGGCCTCAAAGTATTTCAGCCTATAGTTCTTGGCCATGGCTTGATTGCCACGACTGTCATAGAAACGATATAACCGGTCGTAGTAGTCAGGAATGCCTTCCTTGAAATCATACTTTTGTACAATCTCCTCATATCGGTCCAGCACAGCCAGCGACTCAGCATCATGTCCCATCTTGTCAAGCCACGCACTCTTGATGTTCAAGATGATAGCGGCCAAACGAGCATGATAAGAGTCCTGTTCGCCCTCGACCATTGCCAGCGAGCGGTCTAGCCAAGTGATTGCCTCGTTGTAGCTACCATCTTTGACCGACCATGCGGCATGACACAGGTGGGTTACAAAATTGGGTTCTTTGTGCTTTTCACAATAGACCTGTGACTCAGTGTAGGTCTTGTCAACCAGACCAAAACGCAACCCTGTTGAGACAAAATTGAACATGTAAATGTCGCTCAAGTGTCCGTCATGCCCCTCATAGCGACATGCCCGACTGAAGTGCGACATACTCTGGCTGAAATCGCTTCCCTCATGCGACGATTCATACTGCAAATATAAGCAACCCAACTCGTGGTGAACGTCAGCCAGCAAATTAGAATCAGCGACCTCTTTAGCAAATTGTTCGGCAATCATCAGACAGTCGGCAGCCTTCTGGTAGTTATAGTACTCAAATTGGTAGAGTTGGCCCATCTTGGTATAGGCATAAACCGACTGCTTCTTTCGCTCCAGGTCACTCTTTGCGTTCAGCCGGTTGGCGACAATCGAGTAACACACCAGCGTACTGTCAGGCTGCTTGGCTTGCCTGTATTTCTTGGCCATATTCAACAACGAATCATTTGATAAGTGTTGCCAATGTCGGGGATAAGGCGTACTGGCGAAGACCGCTGCCATCGCTGTCACTGTGAAAAGCAACGCAAAGGCAACAGAAGCCGCAAAACGCTTGAAACCAACTTGTAGCAAAAAAAAATTCATTTTCGTGAAAGATGGATTCCGAAGAAATAATTGCAAAGATAGTGTTTTTTTCGCAATCAGACGAAAGAAAAATGCGATGATTCACTTCTTGACTGTGGGTTGGCTCTCGTTCCAGCAACGGTCGAGGGCTGTGACGGCCCAGACCCACTTGCCCTTATCGGTAGGGATGGTAAACGATGGCTCGCCTGTGATAGCCATGATGCAGGCGGCGTTGTTATAGTTCGGCTTCTCGCCCTTGCGGAATCGGTAGACAACAAATCGGACGGCTTGCTGCATGGGGTCGGTAGTTTCTACGGGTTGCCAAGTGAGCGTCTTCACGCCCTTCTTGCCCTTGACCTCCTTGAGGTGTGTGATCGGTGCCGGCGGTGTATTGTCAAGCCAGGTATAGGCGGGAATGAGCGCGCGGGTGGACTGCTGCTTGGTCACAAGCGAGTCCATGAAGCCCTTGTGGTTGTCGGTGATGTTATAGCCTGGCCACCAGCAGGGACCCTGCACATCAGGCAATTGGCGCATGAGCCTGAAACGATGGTCTAGTTGGGTAGGGTTGAGTGTATCGCCCCCTTCGTCCGCGACATCACGATGTGCCATGATGTTGTAGATGGCCTGACCGAAGTACATGTGCCGACCATTGGCATGGTCGTTCCACCAGCGGCTGAGCGTCAGGCTGCTGGCGCGCGGATGTTCGAGCTCCCAATAGAGCTGGGGTACCTGGTAGTCCACCCATCCCTCGGCGGTCCACTTGATGCAATCGGCATAGAGTCCATCATAGCATTGCAGTCCGTTGGTCTCGCTGCCATCGGGGTCGCTGGCTTTGTTTCTCCATATACCAAACGGACTGATGCCAAATCGCACCCAGGGCTTTACCTCCTGGATGGAGTGGTGCAACTGTTCGATGAGCAGGTCAACATTGTGACGACGCCAATCGCCCAAGTCCCAGCCCAGACCATAGCGGTTGTAACTAGTGGTATCGGGGAATTCCGCACCCTCGACGGGATAAGGATAGAAGTAGTCATCCATGTGTATGGCATCGACATCATATCGTGTGATGATGTCTCGCACCACCTTGTCGATGAAGTCGCGGCTTTCGGGCAGTCCTGGATCAAAGTAGAGCTTGCCGTCGGCATACTTGAGAAACCATTCGGGATGCTCATAAAAGATATGTCCTGGCGCGGGCTGGTCATCCTTGCCGCTGGTGACGCGATAGGGATTGATCCAAGCGTGCAGTTCCATGCCGCGTTTGTGACTCTCGTGGATCATGAACTGCAGGGGATCCCACATCGGGTCGGGTGCCTTGCCTGGTTCACCAGTGAGCCAGCGCGACCACGGCTCGAGTTGGCTGACATAGGCGGCATCGGCCTGAGGCCTGATTTGCCAAATGACGGCATTGCAACCTGCACGCTGCAGCTTGTCGAGTTGGTCGATGAGGTAGGCCTGGTTCTCGGCAGTTGTCTGGCGGGCATATTGTCCTTGCCCAATGATGTGCATCCATGCGCCACGGAACTCATGCTTGGGGTTTGAGCTCTGTGGTGTCACGTCCTCAGCGAGGGTTTGACAGGCCATCAACATACAAGCCATGACGGCCAAGATTGCTTTAACTTTTTGTTTCATTGAGATATGTTTTGAGTGATGAGTCTTGCTGCGGTTTGTGTGCAGTAGCTGGTGCCGAGACGGTTGGCAATGAGGCGGTATCCGTCGATTTGTGCCTGTCGCTCGGGGGTGTCATTCAACAGTGCCGTTAAGTGGCGTTCAACGTTGTCGACATCGCAGTGGTGCACCATCAATTCGGGGATAATTGGTGAGCCGGCAATGAGGTTGGGCAAAGTGACATATTGAGTTTTGAGCAACCGTCGACAGACTTCATAGGTCAACTTCTTGCCATTCATGCGGTAACACGCCACCTGGGGTGTCCCTACCATGGCGGTCTCGAGTGTCGCCGTTCCGCTGGTGACCAATGCCACCCTGGCATGTAGCATGAGTTGCCATGTGGCGCCAGCGACCTGCGGCACGGCGGGTGCCAAATGGTTGTAAAGTTGGGTGTCGATATTGGGCGCGGCGGCGATGGCCAGTTGGCAATCGGGATGTCGCTTTGCCGCCTGTAGCATGGTGGGCAGGTTGTCGCGGATTTCCTTAACGCGTGAACCAGGAATGAGCGCAATGATGTGGCGTGACTTGTCCAAGCCATGCTCAGCACAAAAGTCCTCGCGACGAGGCATCGAGGGCAACGCCTCATGGATTTCTTGCATGGTGGGATTGCCCACATAGGTGGCCTGATAGTCATGCTGGGCATACCAGTCGGGTTCGAAGGGGAGGATGCAGTACATCCGGTCGACATAACGGCGTATGTCCTTGACTCGCCAAGATTTCCAGACCCAAACCTTGGGCGAGATGAAATAGTGTACTGCGATTCCCCGCTCATGGGCATGGCGTGCCACCTTGAGATTGAACGAGGGGTAGTCAATCAGTACCACATTGTCAGGTCGCCACGCGTCAATCTCGCTCTTAGCAGTTCGCAGGAAGCCCATGATGGCAGGCAGATGCTTCGCCACCTCAACAAAACCCATATAAGCCATGTCGCGGTAGTGGATGATGGGTGCAATACCCGCAGCAGCGGCCATCAGGTCGCCACCCAGGAAATGGAACTGTGCCTCGCTGTCGCATTTCCTGATGTCCTCCATCAGTCGCGACCCGTGCAAATCGCCCGAGGCTTCACCGGCGATCAAGAAATACTTCAATTTGAATTAAGAATTAAGAATTGAGAATTGAGAATTAAAATTTTGAATTAAGAATTAAGAATAATCTGTTATTCTTGTTGTCTGACTTAAGTGTTGCAAAGTTACGAATTATATAATAAAATTAGCCTGGTTTCGTTTTAAATAGAGTTAATAACGACTATTATGACACGAATCGCATATATTCTCACAAGCTTGCTGGTGTTGGCGCTTCTGGGTACTACCAGTTGTATCGATGATGACTTCTCTACATCAACAAGTGACTTGCTCACATTCTCGACCGACACGGTGGCCTTTGACACGGTCATCACGCTACAAGGCACGGCGACCAAGCAGTTCTTGGTCTACAATCGTGGCAAGAAGCAGTTGAACATCTCGAGCATCCGCATGGCGGGTGAGGGAGCAGGGCACTTCTTCCTAAATGTCGATGGTCAGAAAGGAACTGAATTTCACAACATCGAGGTGCGCGGTGGCGACAGTATCTTTGTATTTGTTGAGAGCTATTTTGACGAGACCTCGCAGGACGAACCGCTGGAAATGAAAGACCGCATTTTGTTTGAGACCAACGGCGTGACGCAGCACGTGACGGTGACTGCATGGGGCCAGGACGTGGTGCGGATAACAGGCGACACCCTGTGGACCGACACCCACTTCACTGCCAATAAGCCCTACCTGATTTACGATACCTTGCTGGTGGCGCCCGGCGCGCGGTTGACGATGGATGCCGGCACTACCCTACTCTTCCACAAAGGAGCCGCACTGCGATGCTACGGAACCATCAAAGCCAATGGCACGCTCGAGAAACATGTCACGCTACGTGGTGACCGTCTGGATCATGTGGTCGGTGAGATTGGCTTTGACATCATGTCGGGGCAGTGGGGCGGTGTCATTTTCGGCCCAGGCAGTATGGGCAATGAGCTGACCTTTGTTGACATGCGCGGCAGCGAAATCGGCATGCATGTGAGCAGCGAGAATACCAACAAGCTAGCCCTACGCCTAACCAACTGCCTGTTGCACAATAGCAGCAGTTCGGTTCTCACGGCCTACAACGCATGGATAGAGGCCGATGGTACCGAGTTCAGCGATGCCGCCAGTGGTGTGGTCAACTTCATTGGTGGTAAACTGCGGCTCGTCAACTGCACGTTTACCAACTATTATCTGTTTGCCGCTCCAACCGACCCCATCGTGAACTTCTTTTATGAGGAAGGCGGCGTTCCCTTCCCAACGGGCTATGTGGACAACTGCATCCTCTATGGCATGGCGCAGGAAATCAACATTGGTGACTTGACCGATACAGACCTGTACCTGCGCAATTGCCTGATGAAACTGCCTGGCACCGACGATGACCACTTTATTAATATGGTGTGGGAGGCCGACCCCAAGTTCATGGTGCAGCGCGATGACTACATCTTTGACTACCGATTGAAGAATGAGAGCGATGCCATCGCCCGTGGCAACAGCAGCTACTGCCCGTCGCGCGCGCGCTATGACCGCTACGGCACCGATCGCCTTGCCCATGAGGGCATTGACATCGGCGCATACGCCTGGGTTCCGACTCCCTAATGCGCAATGCACAATGCACAATGGGCTCCTCTACTCATAGCGGAGCCCATTGCATTCTTAATTCTTAATTCTTAATTCCTAATTCTTAATTGCTTCTTTGATAGCGGTGACGATACGGAGTGCATCGGCCTCGGTGACCATGGGTCCGCTGGGGAGGCATAAGCCATGGTTAAAGAGATTCTCACTGACACCGTTGACCAATGCGGGTGCACCATTGAACACAGGTTGCGTGTGCATGGGTTTCCACAGGGGGCGGCTCTCGATACCCTGACTGTCGAGGTGCTGCCGCAGGTCATCATAGGTGACTCCGCCCGTCTTTGCCGGGTCGACGATGATAGTGTTCAGCCAGAAGTTGCTATCAAAACGCTCGTCAGGGTTGACATGAACGGTGATGCCATCGATATCGGCCAAGTGCTCGACATAGAAGTCGCAGAGCATGCGGTGGTGCGAGAGGTGTTCGTTGAGGATTGTCATCTGCCCGCGTCCTATACCAGCGCAGATGTTGCTCATGCGGTAGTTGTAGCCAATTTCTTTATGCAAGTAATACGGCATCGGTTCGCGCGCCTGTGTGGCATAAAACATTACACGGCGTTTGGCTTCCTCACTTGGGCAAATAAGTGCGCCGCCACCACTGGTGGTAATCATCTTGTTTCCGTTGAAACTCATGATGCCATAGTCGCCGAAAGTTCCCACCAATTGTCCCCGCCAACGTGAGCCGAAGCCCTCGGCAGAATCCTCCACAACGGGAATCTCATAACGGCGTGCAATGTCCATGATGTCGTCAATGTAGGCGGGCATGCCGTAAAGATAGACAGGTATGATGGCCTTGGGCGGACGTCCATTGCGGGCAATGGACTGTTTGACTGCCTCTTCGAGCAGGTTGGGATCCATATTCCACGAGTCACGTTCACTGTCGACAAACACGGGTGTCGCGCCTTGGTAAACAATGGGGTTGGCACTGGCGCTGAACGTCATCGATTGGCAGATGACCTCATCGCCGCGCGAGACACCCAACATAATGAGTGACAAGTGTATGGCGGCAGTACCGCTGGACAACGCCACCACATGTTTGCCGTTGCCACACAACCCTTCGAGGTCCTTCTCAAAGGCATTGACATTGGGTCCCAGAGGCACGACCCAATTGGTATCGAACGCCTCACGGATATACTTCATTTCCTCGCCGGCATCACTCATGTGCGCCAGGCATAACCAAATCTTTTCCATAACTAAGTCATTAGTCGCGACGGAAGATGTCGCGGGTGTAGACGCGGTCGCGGACATCATCTAGAACAGGGTCGTAGCGGTTGGCGATGATTGCCTGAGAGCGACGCTTGAACTCGCCAAGGTCGTTGACCACATGACTGCCGAAGAAAGTGCTGCCGTCGGCCAAAGTAGGTTCGTAAATAATAACTGTGGCTCCCTTAGCCTTGATGCGTTTCATCACTCCCTGGATGCTTGACTGGCGGAAGTTGTCACTGCCAGTCTTCATTGTCAAGCGGTAGACACCGATAACGCATTCATGCTCCTTGCCCGGATCGAAGTCGCCACGGTTGTAATAGTCGTAATATCCAGCCAAGTTCAACACGCGGTCAGCAATAAAGTCCTTGCGTGTGCGGTTGCTCTCGACGATAGCCTGGATGAGGTTCTCGGGCACATCGGCATAGTTGGCGAGCAATTGCTTGGTGTCCTTGGGCAGGCAGTACCCGCCATAGCCGAACGACGGGTTGTTGTAGTGACTTCCGATGCGCGGATCAAGGCACACGCCCTGAATGATTGCCTGTGTATCAAGCCCCTTGACCTCTGCGTATGTGTCGAGTTCGTTAAAGTAACTCACGCGCAACGCCAGATAAGTGTTAGCGAAGAGTTTCACCGCCTCGGCCTCAGTGGTACCCATAATGAGCGTGGGCACGTCTTGGTCGATTGCCCCCTCTTGCAGCAGTGCGGCAAAGGTGTTCGCCGCCTGCACCAATTCGGGGTCATTGAGGTCGGTGCCAACAATGATTCGGCTGGGGTGCAAGTTATCATAAAGTGCACGGCTCTCGCGCAGGAACTCGGGTGAAAACAGGATGCTTTTGCAACCCGTTCGCTCGCGCAAGCCCTTGGTGTAACCCACAGGGATGGTGCTCTTGATGACCATGACTGCGTTGGGGTTGCACTGCCCGACCATGTCGACCACCGCCTCTACCGCCGTTGTGTCAAAGAAGTTACGTTGTGGGTCATAGTTAGTGGGTGCAGCGATAATCACCATGTCGGCCTGACTGTAGGCCGACTGCGCATCAAGTGTGGCATGAATGTCAAGGTCACGCTCGGCCAAATACTGTTCAATCTCGGCATCGGCGATGGGCGAAACCCGTCGGTTAATCATGTCCACCTTCTCAGGGACAATGTCCACCGCCTCAACATGGTGGTGTTGCCCCAGCAAGCATGCGATACTCAACCCCACATAGCCTGTTCCAGCAACTGCGATAATCATTTTAGGCGTTAACTTTAGACGTTAGACTTTAGGCGGTTAGGCTTTAGCTTTTTTCTTCAGACCCAGTCGTTCGAGCCAGGACTTCTTCTCGGTTTCATCATCGCTGTGATAGCCATAGCCGTAGCCATAGCCGTAACCATAATTGCCATAGCCATAGCCATAACCATAGCCATAGCCATAACTGCCATAACCATAGTGCTTGTTGTCAATCTTGATATCGTTGACCAACATGGTGACGTTGTTAATCTTACCATCGCGAATCATCTTGTCAAGGTCTTCGAGGTAGCGCTTGTCAACCTTTCCGTCACGGATGACATAGATGGTCATGTCGGCCTCACGGTTGATGAGCGCCGCGTCGGCGATGATGTTAAACGGCACCGTGTCAAGGAAGACATAGTCATATCGCTGCTTGAGGCCAGCTATAAGCTGCTTGAAGTTTTGGCTCATGAGCAGATTAGTAGGATTAGGCGGAATAGCACCTACACAGATGAAGTCGAGGTTATCATGGAAACTACCATGACGAATGATATCATCGATTCGGTCGGTCTTTCCCGAGAGAAATGTGCTCACGCCGACATTGCTGTCCTGGAGTCCGACATATTCCGAGAAGCGTCCCTTGCGCAGGTCAAGGTCGACCGCCACGACTCTTTTCCCTGAATGTGCGAAGGACAGTGCTAAGTTGACCGCGACGAAACTCTTACCCTCGCCCGACATAGTCGATGTGAACTGAATGACCAATCCTTCGTTAGGCTTGGGTGTCGCGATATAGTCAATGTTCGATCGAATGATGCGGCATGCCTCAGTGATGCGGTCATGTCCATTCTCCGTGACAATGACCTCCTGGTCGGCCTGGTGCTGTTTCTTGGCGGGCAACTCACCGATGATGGGCACATCCATTGCATCCTCAATGTCATGTCGCGTGTGCACCTTAGTGTCGAGTGAGTAGTACCAATAAACTGCATAGAGCAAGAGTGCCGGAATGAGCAATCCTATCAAGAGTCCCATCATCATGATGCGCGACGGTATGGGTGAGACAGGGCCGTAGCCAGTTGCCGCCTCGATAACCTTTGCATTAGGCTCGGTGATGGCCAGCTGCAGAGCATTTTCCTCACGCTTGTTGAGCAGGTAAAGGTAGAGTTGCTCCTTGATTTTCTGCTGACGGGACACCTCGGTAATGGCCTTCTCCTGTGATGGCACAGCAATGATTGAACCCGTTGCCATTGACTGCTGCGATTGTGCCTGGCTCTGACGGGTGCGCAGCGAGGCGATGTAGTTGTTCAAGCCTTGCATGATATTCGCTTTGAGTATAGCTAGCGAGCGTTCCAATTCAATCATTACGGGGTTTTCGCTCGATGATGTGGTGGCAATCTTCTGATACTTGAGCATGGCCTCGTTGTACTGTTGAATTTGTCCCTCGACACCTGTACTTGCGATACCCGTATTCGAAGGGATTAACTCATTGCCAGCCATGCCGCTGATGTAGTTGGCGATATTACTGGCCAGAGCAATCTGCATGTCGACATCTGCCGTCTTGTCGGCATACCTCAATCCAGTGCTTGCATCGGCATAGATGGCACGATTGGCCGCACTGGTCTTGAGAGCTGCGACTTGACTGTCCACTCCACTCAAGTCTTTGGACAGCGCCTCGACACGCTCGGCAATAAATGCCTCGGTCGAACGTGCGACGACATTCTTGTCATTGATGGCCTCTTGGTTGTATGAGGCAATAAGGGCATTGAGGATATCGATAGCCTCATCCTTGTTGTCCCACAGCAGGGAAAGTCGCAACACATCGCTAACCTTATCGGCATGTTCGGCCGAGAGTGAACCGACTATTCGTTTGGCAAGCATTTCAGGTGTGCTTACCCTTACAATCACATTGAAATCCTTGTGTAGTTCAGTGTAATTCTTGGTTTTGGTAATGGCAATTGGGCCATACTTCGTGGCGACTTTGTTGCCAAAGTGCGCCTTTTTCCATCCACCGTCACCATCAACCTTAAACTCCAGGTCATTGCCACCCTTAGGAACGACGACCATTGAGAACGGCTGATTGATGTCGCGCAAAGGGGTTATATTAACTGGTGTAGAACGATAAATGTTCACGTCACGCAAGAATACATGACCATAGTACTGGACATTGATGCCCAAGTTCTTCACCACACCAGCCATCAAATCTGGTGACTTGATTTTGTAAATCTCGTTTGGCATGAACGTGCTAGTCGTAGTCATTCCTAAATCGCTGAACGCCTTGGACTGTGCGCCCACATCCGAGTCCTTGCTCTTGAGCAGAATCAGTGCCTTGGAGTTGTAGAGTTGGGGCTGGGACTTTCCATACAGGTAAGCGATGCAGCCGCATGCAATGACCGAAAGCACAAACCAGTACCAGTTGCGCAGACATGCCATGAAGAAAGCCCTGATGGGGATTGATGACGAGCTTTTCTTCTTGCCCGCCCTTGTTGTTGAGTGTTGAGTCTCTTCGATTGGTTGCATAATAGTGACATATTATGTGCCGTACAGAATTCACTCTGACGGCTCTGTTTCACATTTTTTATCGTCGCATCACCAGTCGTCACACGACGGTGCAAAGTTACGAATTAATTGAGAATTGAGAATTGAGAATTGAGAATTATTTTTTGCATAGACACAAAAAAGTGCAAAAAGTGCCGTTCCTGCTCTAGGAACGGCACTTTACTATGCTATTGTCTTGATTAATCGATTTCCTCGTCGGCCTCGTATCCAGCCATCTCGCGCACAGCGTTTTTGAGCATGGTGTACTGCTGGTAGAGGTTGTTGACGGGTTCCTCGCCCACTGTATAGTCGTGCATCGGGCTCTTGAGGAAGAAGCTGAGGAAGCGTTGCGTTCCGTAGCGTCCTGCGCGACGTGCCAAGTCGATAAGCAACACCAGGTCAAGGCATAGCGGTGCGGCCAGGATGGAGTCACGACACAGGAAGTTAATCTTGATCTGCATGGGATATCCCATCCACCCGAAGATGTCGATGTTGTCCCATCCCTCCTTGTTGTCGTTGCGGGGAGGATAGTAATTGATGCGCACCTTGTGGAAATAGTCGGTGTAGAGGTCAGGCTGGCACTCGGGTTTGAGAATGGTCTCAAGCGTCGAGAGTTTGCTAACCTCCTTGGTGCGGAAGTTGGCGGGTTCATCGAGCACGAGTCCGTCACGGTTGCCCAGGATGTTGGTCGAGAACCATCCAGCGAGTCCCAAATTACGCACACCGATGATTGGCGCAAAACCGCTCTTGACGAGTGTCTGACCCGTCTTGAAGTCCTTTCCAGCGATAGGCATGCGGGTCTTCTCGGCCAGTTCCCACATTGCTGGGATATCGACGGTAGTATTTGGTGCGCCCATAATGAAGGGAGCGCCCTCGGTCAGTGCAGCGTAAGCATAGCACATCGAGGGAGCGATGTGGTCGGTGTCATTCGCCTTCATGGCAGCCTCGAGGGCTTCAATCGAGCCATGATACTTCATGTCGGGAGCGACATAAATCTCGGTAGAGGCAGCCCAGAGCACGACGACACGGTCCACTCCAGACTCGGCCTTGAAATTGCGAATGTCCTCACGGATTTGGTTGGTCATGTCCCAGCGGTCAGCGCACTGCTTGACATTATCACCATCGAGACGGCTGGCGTATTTCTTGTCAAACGCAGCCTTCATGGGTTTGATTGCGATGAGTTCGTCCTTTACCGGTTCAATGTCTTTTTCCTTGAGAACCTCGGCATTGATGGCGCTCTCATATGCATTGACGGGATACACATCCCATGCGGCAAAGACGATGTCATCGAGCGTCGGCATCGACACGATGTCCTTGAGATGTAAGTATTTCTTGTCAGCTCCACGTCCCACACGAATCTTATCGTACTGAGTCATCGAGCCAATGGGTTTAGCAAGACCTTTGCGTGTCATGAACACGCCTGTCATGAACGTGGTGCTAACTGCACCAAGACCGACCACCATGACACCTAGTTTGCCTGTGGCGGGCTTTGTTGTCGAATTTACCATAATAATACTTTCTATTAATGTGTTGTTTAGTTTATGTCAAATACTACTTTGCACTTCCCGACAAAAGGAAATGCGTGTCAAAGGTACAGCGTTTTTTTGGAATAGAATGCTAAAAATTGTATCTCAATTGTTAAAATTCCAAAAACTTTTCACTAAATAGTTAATTAGCCTATATTTTTGCCGACAAATGCGTGCCGATTGTTAAAATCCACAAAGAGGGGCATCGGCATTTTTTGCCCATTTTTAGACAAAATCCAGCACTTGCTGAATCGAGCTGATAGTATTTGGATGCGTTTGCTCATCCTCGTCGGCTGTCCATCCTTTCCCCTTGAGCCAAAGCACCTGGCATCCTAGCGACTGCGCCGGCTCGATGTCCTTGCGTAAACTGTCTCCGACCACCAGCACATCTTCGGGGGGCATCTCGAGCACATCCACTCCCAGTCGGAAGATGGTGGGATTGGGCTTTCGCACGCCGACCACAGCACTCTCGATAATGCCATTGAAGTAATTTCGGATGTTGAAGTCGCGCAACACCGCATCGACATTGCCATAGAAATTGCTTACCAGCACCATGGGGTAACGAGCCAGCAAGCTATCCAGCACAGGTCGCGCCTCGTCGACGCAAGTTCGCGCACTCTCATAGCAATGCGAGGTAATAGTGTCGAGCTGCTTCTGTTCCAGGAAACAGATATTGTTGGCAGCCAAGTAGCTGCGCTGGATGTTCATTTTCTTGACCAAGATGTCAAGAAAAGTATCATTGGGCAAGATATGGCGCACGCGGGCCAGTTCGCGCTCGCCATGGACGTATGCCTCACGGAACTGCTCCTTGTTCATCACCCGGTCGGCACCCGCCTCACAATAGCCGTCCCAAATGATCTCGCTCCAATGCACCCCGCGACTGTCGATGGTGCCACCATAATCAAAAATGATTCCTCTGATGTCCATTAGTTTTCGAGTTGACATGCAAATGCTTTACAGAAACGCTCATGACATACAATCATATAGACTAGCATCAGGTTGAGCACAATGAGCTCGAAGGCAAAGTATAGCCAAGGCACCTGGATGATGACCGAAATGAACATAGCGATAATGCGTGTGTTGAACGAGAGCATGTTGGTATACTTCATCATGGGCAGGCTCTTGTCCCGGAAGGCGTCACGGAAGTCCTGCGGGATGTCATCGCCATAACGCACCTTGAGGAGATGCCGTAGACGCTGCATCTGCGGGGTCAGTGCCTCTTGCTGCGCGGTATAATTGAGGTAGACCAACGCAGTGAGTTTTTTGAAGAAATTGCTGCCCCAAGCCATTTGCTTATATTGCTCTCTCAACTGGTCGGTACTGTCCAGTTCGCTGCCCTCCTTGCCCTTGAGGAAATAGAGGTGGAACTGACGGTAGTAGTCGGCACTAGCCGCCTGCTTGGCATGGCTCAGGCCAGCCAAGATGGCCAAAGTCCAGATGACCCACTGGTGCGAGGCAAACCAGTCACCCAGCCACAGGTCACCGAAGTGGAGCTCACGAAACACCAGAGCAAAGTAGATGGCAAAGAACCACAAGTCGCCGCTCACACCGTCCAGGATGCGTCCCAAGCGAGAGTACTGCTTGGTGAGCCGCGCCAATTGTCCGTCAGCACTGTCGTAGGTGTTGGCCCAAATAATCAGGAAGATGCCCACATAGTTGAGCCACAGCAACGGATGCGCCCCGAAGTATAGCAGCACGCCACCTGCCACACCCAAGATGATGCTCAAAATTGTGACCACATTGGGCGAGACACCTAAGCGCGCGAACAGTTTAGCCCAGGCAAAGCCCAACGGTCGATAGAACCAAAGGTCGATATGCTCTTCTGTGTCCATCGACTTGAGCGAGGCCTTGTATTCATCAATCAGACTCATGACTTCTGCGTTTCTTTGAAAATACTTAAGATGGCCTTAGCGATATGCGGTGCGGCATCATTGCGGCACGGCGCAAAACTGGGCCAATCGTTGAAATCGATAATCTGTATGTCTCCGCCCTCTCCGACGATGCAGTCTCCACCATAAACCACCACATTGAGTTCTTCGGCGGCACGTTGGCACATGTCCTTGAGAGCCTGCTCGTCAAACTCAATGCCTTGCGACCGGCCATTGACCTCCTCGTGGCCATACTTGCTGTGTCCCTCATCGAAAGGATAGAACCAGAAGAAATAGGATGTCCCTCTAATTCCATAGAACTTGACCAAGTCGCCGACAAGATGCACATTGATGACCGCACGCTTGATGCCGCGATAGAAATACTCCTGCAGCACCTCCTGCGCCTCCTCGGCGTGACGGCAGTAACTCACGTCCTCCTTGTGCATGGCGTGGAAGTCACCGCGCTTGATCCAGCAACTTTGAAACCCGGCCTTCTCAATCAAGGGTTTCACATTCTCGTTGGTGTTGACAATGAGGCTCTCGGGATAAGGGATACCATTGCCTAACAAGATGCGGGTCATGCGCTCGCGGGTGCAGTTCTCGATGCCGTAGCCCGAGTTGATGACCACCTTGCCTTGGTCCTCAAGTTTCTGAAGCAATCGGATGGATTCCTGTTCACGGCACATCGCCATGACGAAGTCCTCCTCCACCCCACCCTGGGCGTTAAATTGTTCCTCACTGTACACATTCACCAAACACCCCCGCTTGCGCAGCTCGTCGGCCGTCATGTTGAAGATGGCGGTGTCATTTCCGATATGGTTGGGCGAATATGCGCCTGCGCGCATCACCCCTGCTATTGTAATCTCTGCCATAATTGAGTGATATTGTTCTTTACCTAATTATTTATTTATTTAGCTGCAGATCTCGCGAACATTTTTCTGTTGGTTCATTCTCCGCGTAAGAACATTTCGGCGGTGGCAATGTCAGCGGCGTGGTCGACGTCGACAATCTTGTCGATGCTGTAGGCGCGCAGATGAAGGCCAGCATCGACGAGGGCGCGCTGGAAGTTGCGCATACGGCTGATGCCACGGTCAATGCAGTCATCGAGCACGGGGAAGGCCTTGTCGGTCATGGCATAGACACCACCCGAGACATAGCGGGCATCCCCCCAAGGTTTGTCGCGGAAGGCAGTGATGTTCATCGAGTCGTCAACATCGACATAGAGCGGTTTCTCGTCATCAATGAACGGCGTGACTGCCCACAGTCCGTCACACTCGTCATCCTGCTCGAAGGCTTCAATATAACGCGCGAAATCGGGTTCGCGGAAGATGGTGTCGACCGTGGTGAGGCAGAACTTGCCTTGTGGCAATACGCGGCTCAAGTGCCAGAAGCTGTGCATCGAACTCGGCGTGGTCTGCACCACCAGATTGAGCGGCACCGGCAACTCAAGAGACTCAAGAAACTCACGCACCTCGGTCATGTGCTCATTGACGATGATGCTGATGCTCTGGGCATTGCAGCGTACAAAGATATTGATGAGCCGCTCAATCATAGGCTCACCGCACAATCTCACCAGGGGTTTGGGCAACGTGATGCCCTCTTGTGCCAGCCGCGACCCCTCGCCGGCTGCTATAATGGCGTAGTGCACTGTTTTAATTGAGAATTGAGAATGGAGAATTTTCTGCCTTGCTACATTCAGACAACATGGACAACATTCAACAACCCAAAAACATGTTGTCTGTGTTGTTATGGTTGTCTGATTATTATAGAGAATGGAGAATGGAGAATTATTTAGCTATTGGCCACTAGCACCTAGCCTTTAGCCTCTTGTTTCTCGTTTCTACGAATCTTCCTCTTTGGTCAGGTCGAGGACGACGTTGTCCTTGCCCTTGTCGTGGTACTGCTTGCGCAAGGGGTTGGCATGGTTCTGGTCATACTGTTGGCGGTTTCGCCAGATGTCAATAGCGGTGTAGATGGCCTGCCGCATCGAATCTTCACGAGCCACACCCTTGCCAGCGATGTCATAACCCGTTCCATGGTCAGGGCTAGTGCGCACAAATGGCAAACCTGCTGTAAAATTCACGCCGCGGTCCATCGCCAGTGCTTTGAACGGTGCCAAACCTTGATCGTGGTACATCGCCAGCACGCCGTCAAAGTGACGGTACTGCTGACTGCCAAAGAAACCGTCAGCGGCGTATGGCCCGAAACAGATGATGCGGTCGTTATCATATGCGTTGTCGATAGCGGGACGGATGATATCCTGCTCCTCGTTACCCAGCAGTCCGTTCTCACCGGCATGCGGGTTGAGCGATAGCACTGCTATGCGTGGCCGTTCAATACCGAAATCGCGCTTCAGCGACGTGTTGAACTCACGCAGCCGTGCCTGTATACCCTCGGTTGTGATGGCTTCTGACAACTTGGCAAGCGGGAGGTGGGTGGTCACCAGTGCCACCCGGAGGCTTTCGGTACAGAGAATCATCAGAGCCTTGTCACCGTTTCCTGCGCTAGCCTGCAAGTACTCGGTCTGTCCTGGGAAATGAAACTCCTCGCTCTGGATGTTATCCTTGTTGATGGGTGCAGTCACCAGCACGTCAATTCGTCCTTGCTTGAGGTCTGCAACAGCCGCCTCTAGTGCCTTGAAGGCAGCCTGTCCTGCCTGCTTGCTAGGAGCACCCATTTCTATCTTCACTTCTTCATCGCCCATCACCTCGACGATGTTGGGTATATTTTCCTTGATGCGTTCGACATCGTTAGTTCGATTGACCAGGAAACTAGGCATGTCAATCGCTTTACGGTGATAGGTCAGGACCTTGGATGAGCCATAGATGATGGGAGTGCAAATATCCAAAAATTCAGGCACTGCAAGTACCTTCAACACCACTTCCAGCCCGATTCCGTTGGTGTCACCCTGGGTGATGCCAACGCGTATTCTCTTATTATTAGTCATTCGAAATCAATTATTTAGACATTCTTGTCACAAAAAACACGACAAGCGGTTTAGAATTAAACCGCTAAATTACAACAAAAAACCGAATTGGCAAAATGATTTTTTATAGGACAAGAGAACAAAGACAAGAAATGAGCTAATTGCCAACAGCTTGGATTTGTTGAATCTCTTTGTCGATGGCTTCGAACTGTGACTGGTTGCTCTTGTATTCTGGTACGAAGAGCTTCATTTCATAAATCATGTTGTGGACATTGCCTTGCCGCGCCCACGAAATGATTCGGTCAATGTTTTCGCACACTTCCTTGTAATCGTAGGTTCGCACCTTAGCAATCATGATTTTTTTGTTTCCTGTCGCCAAGGTCTTCTCCTTGTCATTGAGTAATTCTTCAAAGAGTTTCTCACCGGGTCGCAGACCCACCTCGCGAATCTCAATGTCCTTGCCGGGCTTGAGTCCGGCGAGTGAAATCATACGTTGCGCCAAGTCATAGATGCGCACCGGCTGCCCCATGTCAAAGATATAGATTTCACCTCCATGCCCCATGCATCCAGCCTCTAGCACCAGCGAGCACGCCTCGGGGATGGTCATGAAATAGCGGATGATGTCACGGTGGGTGACGGTTACCGGGCCTCCCTGCTCAATCTGCTTGCGGAAAAGCGGTATGACCGATCCGTTGCTGCCCAAGACATTACCAAAGCGCGTCGTGATGAACTGCGTATTCGCTCCATGTTTAGCCACATCAAAGAAGAGTGACTGGCAATAAATCTCGGCCAGGCGCTTGGTGCATCCCATCACATTGGTGGGGTTAACCGCCTTGTCGGTCGACACCATGACAAACTTGTACACACCATACTTAAGCGACAGGTCGGCGATGTTGCGTGTTCCCTGCACATTGGTCAAGACTGCCTCGGTAGGGTTAAGCTCCATCATAGGCACATGCTTATAGGCGGCAGCGTGGAAGACGAAGCGCGGACGGAACTGGTCGAACGCCTGCTCCATGCGCTCATAGTTCTGCACATCGCCCATGAAGAGTTCTATCTGCGCATCTGGGAAATCACGTTGCATCTCGATGGAGACGTCGTGCATGGGTGTCTCGGCCTGGTCGACAAGCACAATGCGACTGGCTTGATAAGCAGCCACTTGTCTCACAATCTCACTGCCGATTGAGCCACAGGCACCCGTGATAAGTACGCACGACCCCTTGATGGTGTTGCTCACCAGGGCGTTGTTAAGCACAATGGGGTCACGTCCTAACAAGTCCTCAATCTGCACCTCACGGACAAAGGTAGAGATGTTGGCGTTAGACGCCTCTTCTTTACTGTCATCCAACTCAAACTCCTCGACCTTGTTGATGCACAACAGGGCGATGTTATTGCGGATGAAATAATCGGCAAACCCATTGCGCATACGGTCGATACTCGTGGAGTCAAAAATCAGGGCATAGATACTGTTCTCAACGAAGAGGTTGACCACCTTGTCTTGATCAAAGCGATAGACTTTGAAGCCGTTGATGCTCTCATTCTCTTTGCCGGTCTTGACGCTGAGCAATCCTATAGGCTCGTACTTCCCGCCAATCTCGTTCTTGAGCGCATTGGCGAGGATGAGCGAGTTGAGCGACGTACCCAACACCAGTACTCGTCGCCTTCCATCGGTAGCGGCGGCCGTCAGGCGCATATAAAAATACTTGATGAGCAGTCGCTCGATGACCATCAGTGTGAAGACAATGGCCGCAATCGAAAGTACGTTCCAATACCGATAAAAAGGGACACCCCTGAAGATGACTGCCGCCATATCGACAAACAGCAAGATGAAGGTGCTGAACGCCACCACCTGTATGACCCGATACAAGTCTTCGATGACCGAAAGCCGAATCACGCAGGTATAGCTCTTACTAACATAAATGACCAGGAAATAAACCCCTAAAAATATAAGGGCATTGGTCACCAAAGTTAGTGTCGAATAAACCGTGCCGCGAGCGTAGTAGTCGGCAAGCATCACCAGCACGTAGCTGGCCAGCACAATTAGCATATCGATGAGCAGAATCACCCATCGTGGTGTCGTTTTGACCTTGAACAGGCGCACGATTTTCAGCCCGAATAACCAGTTGAGCAAATTGTCAAGCATAGCTTGTTCAGATTTAGAAAAGGAGTGCAAAGTAATGAATTATTTTATTACGTTGCAAATAAAAAGGGCAAAATCATCGTTTTTGTCTCACTTTTCTTCCTCATCTGTCGTTTTTGGGTGTTCTTGGTGCTTGGTTTTCGGTTCAAACAGATGATAAATCTCACCACAAATCATGACCAAACTTGTCCCTCCAATAATCTTTACCCATTCACTCAAAGCCAGTGGCTCGACATCGAACATCGGTCCGCCATACTGCACAATCAGAATCTGTCCGACCAATATGACAGCGATGATGGCATAGAACACCTTGCTGTCCCGAGCATTGTGGAACGCGCTGTGTCCGCTGCCAAACGACTTGGCATTGAAGAGGTTCCAAAACTGCAAGAAGACGAATGTCGTGAAATAAATTGACACCTCGTGACTGGAAATGGAAGCATGGATTAGCGGTCCAGCCTGGTTGTGGAGCAACTGATAATAGAGCATGCCCATGATACCGGCAAACAAACCTCCAACGAGTATGATGAACCATGTCATCGTAGGTGTAATGATACTCTCATCTGGTTTCCTGGGTGGTCGACGCATGACGATGCTGTTGGGTGGCAACGAAGCCAGTGCCAGTGCGGCAAAGGTGTCCATGATGAGGTTGACCCAGAGCATCTGTGTGACAGTGAGCGGCACCTGTTGTGTGCTGAAAAATGAGCAGAAGGCCACCACCAGGCATGCACAGATGTTTACGGTGAGTTGGAAAAGGATGAATCGTTGTATGTTGCGGTATAACGACCGTCCCCACAAGACCGCCTTGTTAATGCTGATGAACGAGTTGTCGAGAATCGTGATGTCGCTGGCCTCCTTGGCCGCAGCTGTTCCGTCACCCATTGAGAGACCCACCTGCGCCAGATTGAGTGCTGGGGCATCGTTGGTGCCGTCACCGGTAACGGCCACCACCTCATGTTGGGCCTGCAACAATGACACCAGTCTAGCCTTATCGCTGGGTCTTGCACGAGCCATCACCTTGATGCGTTGCGCCGCTTGTGCTGCCTCTTCATTAGGCAGGGCTGCGAATATAGGTCCGGTGATGATGTTATCTTCTGTATCTTGGATAGTCCAAATGCCGCTTTGCCGTGCAATTTCTCGCGCCGTGGCTGCATTGTCGCCAGTTACCATCTTCACGCGTATACCTGCATTGCGGCAATCCTGAATGCTGAGTGGCACCTGCTCGCGCACCGGGTCACTGATGGCGACGAAGCCCAGGTAGTGCAGCTTGCCCTGTAAGTCGTGCAACATATCGGCCAAGTCGCATTTACCCCATGACGAACGGATCGGTGCAAATGCGAAAGCGAGGGTACGCATGGCCTTGATTTGGTATTGTTCAAGCAACGCCTGTTCCAAATCCCGCTTTTCGGGGTCGATATCGGTCATGTCCATGACAATCTCGGGTGCTCCCTTGAGCAGAAGCACCGGATGAGTATTATCCAACATGACAACCGATACCATATATTTTCGTTCGGTCGAGAACGGCATTCGGTCTATAATGCGATATTGCTCGCGCAGTGCGATATAGTCTCCCCCACGCTGGTATAGCCATAGCAACAATGCCCCTTCGGTGGGATTACCCAATGCAATCACCTTTTCGGAATCACTGTCGTCGAGGTATGCCGTCGTATTACAGGCAATCGATAGATCTATTAATAATTGAGAATTGTTGCGCTGCACCCCCCCCTCTTTAGGGGTGACTGGGGGGGGCGTTATGGCAGGGGGCGTTTGCACAAAGTGGGCTTCGACCACTTGCATTTGGTTTTGCGTGAGGGTACCCGTCTTGTCGGTGCAGATGATGGTGGTTGCTCCCATGGTCTCGCAAGCGTGCATGCGGCGCACCAGGTTGTTGGTTTTGAGCATACGTCTCATGCTCAACGCCAGACTCAGTGTGACGCTCATGGGCAACCCCTCGGGAACCGAAACGACCACCAATGTGACGGCAAGCATGATGGTCTGCACAAAGTACTGCACCTGATCGAGCCATGTG
>JAEEGL012698669.1_pt1 | contig 26120 bp, 17 predicted proteins | sample 9134231 | NCBI WGS metagenome assembly JAEEGL01 (sample SAMN16246548, study PRJNA631951) | gut metagenome | biome: gut microbiome; feature: rumen; material: fiber-attached | host: Bos | place: Iran: Karaj | collected 2018-10
CAGACGGGCGGCGGCATAGGCGCGTTCATAGGCGAAGTGCACCGCAAGGCCGCGCGCATGGACGGTTACGTGCAGATGACCGCCGGCGCGTTCGACATAGATCCGCAGCGTTCGCTCGAACAGGGCAAGATACTTGGCCTCGATCCGAAGCGCGTCTACACCGACTACAAGGCCATGCTCAAGGCGGAAGCGGCCCTGCCCAAGGGTGAACGCGTCGATTTCATCTCGATATGCACGCCCAACTTCACGCATTACCCGATCGCGGTCGCGTGCCTGCAGGCCGGCTTCAACGTAATGTGCGAAAAGCCGATGACGATGACGGTGGATGAAGCGGTGGAGCTCCAGAAGCTTGTCAGGAAGAGCGGTCTCACCTTCGGTCTTCTGCACACGTATACGGGCTATCCCATGGTCAAGCTCGCCCGCGACATCGTGAAGGCCGGCGATCTCGGCAAGATCCGCAAGGTCGTCGTTCAGTATCCGCAGGGCTGGCTGGGCAATCTCGCGAAGACGATGCCCCTCAAGGCGGCATGGCGCACGGACCCGAAGCAGAGCGGCGCGTCCTGCTGCATGGGCGATATCGGCACGCATGCGGCCAACCTCGCCGAATACATAACGGGGCTCAAGATCACGTCGGTGCTCTCCGACCTTTCAAGATATCTCGGCGGCAAGCTTGACGACGACGGCAACGTGTTGCTCAGGATGGAGAAGGGCGTCAAGGGCGCGCTTCTCGCCACGCAGGTTGGCCCCGGCGAGGAGAACAACCTTCATATCTGGGTCTACGGCGACAAGAAGTCCCTCTGCTGGTACCAGGAGAATCCGAACTACCTGCGCGTCCTGTCCGACACCGAGCCCGAGCAGGTGTGGAAGCGCGGCAATCCCTACGTGGCGGCCAAGTCGCCGGCGGCCGGACGCTGCACGCGCACGCCCTGCGGCCATCCCGAGGCTTTCCTCGAGGCGTTCGCCAACCACTACAAGAACTTCACCGACACGATCCGCGCCAAGGAACTCAAGAAGAAGCCGACGGCGCTGGAGCTCGACTTCCCGACCGTCGATGACGGCGTACGCGGCATGAAGTTCGTCGCGGCCGTCGTCGAATCGTCGAAGAAGGGCAACATCTGGGTGAAGATCAAGTAGCCGCGCGTGCGGCCTTGACGGTCAGCGCGGGCGCACGAATGGCTTGAAGTCGCCGGGAAGCGGCGACATGAAGCACATCGGCTCGCGCGTGACCGGATGCGCAAGCTCCAGCCGCCACGCGTGAAGCAGCTGCCGCGCGGGCGGCGGTTCGAGGCGTTTGTCCCACGATGGATGGCCGTAGGTGGCGTCACCTGCGACCGGATGCCCCAACGATGCCATGTGCACGCGTATCTGGTGCGTGCGGCCAGTTTCTATGCGGCACTCCACGAGCGACAGCCGCTTGGCGAATTCCGGGCGTACGCCGTCCGTCACGGTGCTGTAGTCCGTGATCGCCACCTTGCCTCCGTCCTCAACGATCGACATCTTCTTGCGGTTGACGGGATTGCGCGCCATGCGGTTCTCGATATGTCCTTGAATGGGCGTGGGCGTTCCATGTACGACCGCCAGATACGTCTTGCGCACATGCGAGTGGGAGGCGAACGCGTGCGCCAGCGAACGCATCGCCTTTTCCGATTTCGCGATGACCATCACGCCCGAAGTGTCCTGGTCAAGACGGTGCACAATCCCTGGACGCGCGACGCCGCCGATGCCGGACAGGTCGGGACAGTGATGGAGCAAGGCGTTGACGAGCGTGCCGGTGAAATGTCCGGGCGCAGGATGCACGACGAGCCCTGCCGGTTTGTCCAGCACAAGGATGTCGTCATCCTCGAAAAGTATCGAAAGCGGGATGTCTTCCGGTTCGGGGATGGCGGGTACGGGCGGCGGAACGAAAACCTCGACCTGGGCGCCAGACGGCGGTTTGACGCCGGACTTCGCGGCGGTTTCGCCGTCTATCTTCACGAAGCCGGCGTCGACGAGGCCCTGGATGCGGTTACGCGAAAAGCCTTCGCACATCTGGACGAGCCATGTGTCAAGACGGTCTACGCCGGATTCCGGCACGGTGAATGTCCTTATGTCGGCTTCTTCTTCCACGTTGCCGCCTTACCAGAACCCCCAGGTTCCGTGATATATTACATGCAGCCCTAGCGCAAGATTTGTGACGACATGCGCGACAATGGCGGCGCCCAGCCCCCAGCGAATCGCGACGAATCCGTATGCCGCGCCCGCCATCGCGGCGGCGGCCGGGCGGTCATGCTCCAGCATGAACAGGAATATCGTCCACATGAAAGCCGACATGTCGAAACGCGATAGCGGCACGGTGGTGAAATCACGGTTCTGAAGCCACCTGTACAGGAACGAACGGAAGAACAGCTCTTCTACGGGCGCGATCACGAACGCGCTGCCGACGAGCTTGGTTATGGTGAGGGGCCATCCGCATGTGGCGGGGTCGTATGGAGATGGGCCGGTCGCCACGGGGTTGGAACCGATCGGCCAGCACATCCATGTGCGGTACCACGCCAGGTCGTCGGGCAATATCCACAACGCGCATACGGCCAACCCAGTTGCCAGCCCGGCGGCCACGCCCCTGACGCCTGGCGATGCGACGGCATCATCCGTCCTGGCGAGACGCCGGAACGCCAGCGTCGCGATGATGGCGGTCGCGGCCGAACGAGCCGCATATGCCCAGGCGGTCGCCGGCAGCAATGTCTGCATGAGTATCCACGCGGCAAACGGCGCAATCGCATACAGGATGTTTTTTCCTACAATGTCCACTGCCGATATTTTATCACATTCCGGCCCTCTGTTATGGTACAATATTCGTACATGCAAAATTTCAATACACAGATAGATCACGATGCGGATGCGATAGTGGCTTTGGACGCATGGAAGAAGGCCGGCACGTACAACTGGGTGCTTGTGCCGCAGACGAGCGAGGAGCCGATAATCGTCCATTCGGAGCCTAAGAAGGACGCCCGCATCGCCGGGCGGTTGATGTTCTTCCCCGGCTTCGCCGCCTATCGCGATTTCGCGTTGCTTGTGCAGGCGCCTGATGCGGGGTTCGCCCTGTCGCCCATAGACGTCACGCATTTCGAGCTTGTGGGGCTGGTCGATGGACGTCACGAGTTCATCAGTTTCCGCGCCGGCTACGTGCCGCGTCCGCCGAATGAACAGGAACGGGCTTTCCTCGCGCCGCTTGTACATGAATGCCTTGGGCTCCTGATGCGGTTCGAGGAGGATCCCGGGCTGCCAGTGAAATACGCGAAGGAACAGTCGATGTTCGCCCGAAAGGAAGGTCTGGACGGCAAGTGGAGCGATGGGCCTGTGGCGATGCCGAAGGATTCTCCGTTGCCGCGGGAAGAGCGTATCGCGCTAGGCAAGAAGGAATGCGATATGGCCGTCAAGCTGCCGTTCGCGGAAGGGGAGTCGTGGGAGGTCGACTTCTACGGAGTGCCCGCGTGCCGTACCGAAGAACCCGATCCGAGGATCATGTATCTTCTCGCTGCGGTCGACGTGAAGACGGGCGAGAGGAAGCTCTGGGACAGGATGAGCGTCTCCAAGACGGGCGATGGCGGGCTCAAGCAATTGTGGGAGAGTCTTGCGCAACGCCTGCTGTTGGCGATCTTGAGGCATGGCAGGATACCGGGTGCGGTCAACGTACGTTCCGGTCGTATGGCCCGGTTTCTGCGCCCGCTCGGATTGCAGATTCCCTTTCGCCTCGTGCAGCATGTCAAACTTGCAGTGCTGGACGAAGTGATCAAGACTGCCATCCAGACCAAGACGATTTGATAAAAACGAAGTCGGAGAGGGTGCTTTCAGATTGGAGCCAGGTAAGGGATTCGAACCCCCGACCTGCTCATTACGAATGAGCCGCACTACCAACTGTGCTAACCTGGCCAAAAACGGTCAATAGTATATATCATGCCGTTCAGGAAATCAAGCGGAAAATCAAGAATCTCCTTTTTTGAATTTCATTTTCAATTTTCAATGACGGATGCGGGGGCAATATGGTAAAATCTAAGCCTTGCCATTTCAAGAAGGAGAGAGAAGAAATGAAATACACCAACGAACAGCTGAAATTGGCGGCGGACACGATTCGCTGTCTTTGCGCGGATATGATCGAGAAGGCCAAGAGCGGACACCCCGGCGCCCCCATGGGGCTGGCGGATCTCGCGGTATCCCTGTGGCTCAACCATCTCGACTTCGACCCCAAGGATACGCAGTGGGAGGGGCGTGACCGTTTCGTGCTCTCCGGCGGCCATGGATCAACGTTGGCATACGCGTTGTTCCATCTCGCGGGCGTCAAGGGCGCCGAGATGGACCAGTGCCAGACGTTCCGGCAGCTCGGTTCCCGTTGCGCCGGCCACCCCGAGCGCGGCGTCATGCCTGGCGTCGAAGTGACGACGGGACCTCTCGGCCAGGGCATCGCGATGGGCGTCGGGCTCGCGCTCGCCGCCAAGATGGCCAACCGTACGAACCGTACCTGGATATTCTGCGGCGATGGCGACATGGAGGAGGGAATTTCGCACGAGGCGTGCTCGTTCGCCGGGAACCTCGGTCTGGACAGGCTTGTTCTCGTCTACGACTCCAACGGCATCACGATCGAGGGTTCCACCGCGCTGTCCATGAAGGATGACGCAAGGAAGCGTTTCGAGAGCTACGGCTGGAAAGTCCTTGCGTGCGACGGACACGATTTCGACCAGATCGCCCGGACCTACAAGAAGGCCATGAAGATCGAGGGCGCGCCTGTCGTGATAATCGCGACCACGACGATCGGCTGCGGCGCGCCGAACAAGAAGGGCACGTCGGGCGTGCATGGCGCGCCGCTCGGCGAAGACGAGCTCAAGGCGACCAAGTCCGCACTCGGGTTCGATCCTGAGAAGAGCTTCTACGTTCCGCAGGAGGTCTACGACATGTTCGCCGCCCGTGCGGCGATCTGCCATCGTCTGCGCAACCGGTGGGTCAAGGTGGGTGCGCCTGCATACGGCGGTTCCGCGCTCGCGGGCGAGCTCCTCAAGGCGTTGCCGGCGTTCGATCCTGCGAAGCCCGTCGCCACGCGCGCGGCATGCGGCACGGTGATGAACGCCATCGCGAAGGTCTATCCGTCGCTTGTCGGCGGCAGTGCGGACCTCGAGCCTTCCAACAAGACGGGGCTCAAGGAATACGGATGGATCGCGGCGGGCGATTTCACGGGGCGCAACATACATTTCGGAATCCGCGAACTGGCGATGTCCGCGATCGTCAACGGCATGACGGCATACGGGTCGTGGCGTGCGTTCGGCGCGACATTCTTCGTGTTCAGCGACTACTGCAAGCCCGCGATGCGCCTTGCCGCGCTGATGAAGCTGCCGTCCATGTGGGTGTTCTCGCACGATTCGTTCTACGTGGGCGAGGATGGTCCCACGCACGAGCCTGTGGAACAGCTCGCGATGCTGCGCTCCATGCCGAACGTGACGGTGTTCCGTCCGGCAGACGCCAACGAGACCGGCTACAGCTGGGTCGAGATGCTCAAGAACAAGGAAGGTCCAAGCTGCATCCTCACGACGCGCCAGAACCTGCCTATCCTGGAGGGAACCTCGGCGGAGGGCGTCTCCAAGGGCGCCTACGTGGTGTACGGGACCGATGTGAATCCGGAGCTCATGTTCCTCGCGAGCGGTTCCGAGGTTTCCATCTGCATCGAGGCCGCCAAGGTCCTGGCCGAGTCGGGCCGTCGCGTACGCGTCGTCTCCATGCCGTGCTGGGAACTCTTCGAGAAGCAGCCGCTCTCCTACCGCGAAAGCGTGATCCCTTCGACCTGCCGCCGCCGCGTGATCGCTGAGGCCGGTGTTTCGTTCGGATGGGAGCGTTACGCCGGCGATCAGGCAACGACACGCTACCTCACGCTGGACAAGTATGGCGAGTCCGGCCCATACAAGGTGCTGGCGCAGCACTTCGGCTTCACGGCCGAGAACGTGCTCGCAAAGGCGCGCGAAGTGCTGTAGTTCAATTTTTCCGTGCGGCTGCCGCCCGCGCCTTCAACGCGCGGGCGACATCCGGAACAGCCGCGAGAAGGCGTTTCGTGTAGTCGGCCGTGGGATTCGCGAAGACGTCCCCGGCGGGACCTGCGTCGACGAAGAGTCCCTCGTTCATCACGCAGACGCGATCGCACACGTTGCGCACGACAGCAAGGTCGTGCGCGACAAGTATCACGGCCAGGTTCAGTTCCCTGCGAAGGTCGCGCAGGAGGTTCAAGATGCGCGCCTGCACCGACACGTCAAGCGCCGAAACGGGTTCGTCCGCCACCAGCACCTCGGGGTCGACCGCGAGGGCGCGTGCGAAGGACGCGCGCTGGCACTGGCCGCCCGAAAGCTCGCGGGGGTATTGGTTGAGGACGGCAGGCGAAAGGCCTACGATGTCAAGAAGTTCCTGCGGGGTTTTGAGTCGTCCGCCGCCACCGCGCTGCGCGAGAGTCTCTGCTAGCGCCTGGCGTATGGTCATGCGCGGATTGAGCGACCCCACGGCGTCCTGGAACACCATCTGCACGGCCCTGCGGTATGACTTGCGTTCCGCGGCGTTGAAGCGCGTGATGTCCCTGTCGCGAAACAGCGCTTCGCCGCCGGAGATCGGCTGCAGGAGCATCAGCGCCTTGGCGATCGTGGACTTTCCAGAGCCGGATTCGCCGACTATGCCGAGCGTTTCGCCGGCATTGAGGTCGAACGACACGCCTTTAACCGCCATCAGCGGCGGCTTGCCGGCGCGATGGTAGGCGACCTTGAGGTCGCGAACCTTGAAAAGAGGGGCCGCCGTCATGAATTTACGATGAGCGCCATGAATACGAGGTCTTCTGTGCCTTCGGCGTTGGAAAGCCCATGCCCCATGCCGTCGGGCGTCCAGGTGGTCTCGCCCGCCGTCACGGTGCGCTTGGTCCCGTTATCGTCGTACACGCCCGTTCCTGAGAGGATGAAATAGGCTTCGGAGTTGCCGTGGTGTTCGTGGAAGCCCAGCACGGCGCCGGGCGGGAGCGTGACACGGGCGTAGAGTCCGCACTTGTCCGCGAGCTGACCGGCGTCGAGAATCTTCTCGAGCTTCATCGTTCCCTTGCCGCCGCAAGGATTCTCTTCAAATACGATTTCCATCTGGGATTGTCCTTCCTTGGTTTTTCGATGGGAGTATTCTAACCTATTCGCGCCGATATTGCAAGCATGGGTTGTTTCCCGGATGCGTTTGTGGTAAAATAGCGACGTCCCGAACGGGGCAAAACAAACACCAACAAGGAGCTACAATGAAAAGTAAAGGATTTCTCGTCGGCGCCGCGGCATTGGTTGTCGTGTCGGCGGGTGGGCTAACTGCAGGATGCCAGTCAAATTCCTGCTGCAAGAAAGGATGCGTGAAGGCAATGACAAACAAGGATTTCTACAAAGGCGGCACTTTTGACGCCAACGGCATCAACAAGGGCGGCACGTTCGATTCCGCCAAGGCGACGGAAGCGTATTTCGACATGTTCCGCCGTTTCGGGTATCCGGTATATCCCGCGCTTGCCGACGCGTCCCTCACCAAGCCCGGACTCGGGTTCTGGGCCGTCGACTTCAAGAAGGGCGACTTCGTGAAGTACGGCATGGGCGGGGTCATCTGGGTGAACGAGATCCGCGAAGAGTATTTCGGGCATGACATCTACCTGCTGCCCGGGCAGTCCATCGCCGAGCACCGCCACATGCCTACGCACATCAAGACGAAGGACCAGTGGACGGGCAAGGAGTACGAGAAGGACCTTCCCTGCAAGATGGAGAGCTGGCTCGTCCGTCACGGCTGGGTGTGGGGCTTCACGACCGAAGGCGAGCCCAACCTCGACAAGTATCCCGAGGTCAAGGCGAAGCTTTCCGCGCTCCTGTTCGAGAAAGACCCCAAGACCGGCAAGCAGTTCCTCAACTGCGTGCATGTCGAGAAGTGGACTGCGGACGGCGTCGCGCACAAGCTCGCAAAGGACGAGAGCTGGCATTTCATGATGGGTGGCGACGAGGGAGCGATCGTCTCCGAGTTCGCCAACTACCATGATGGGAACGGGCTTCGCTTCTCCGTTCCCGGCGTTGACTTCTGATCAGGTGGCATGGGTTCGCCATGCCACGGAATGTAAAATTGAATCGTCTACAAATCCGTCGTCGCGGCCGTGAGGCCGCGGCGTCCGGTTTGTGAAAGGGCGTCCATGAAAAGCAGAACGTTAATGATATACACGGCGTTTGCCGTCGCCATGATGATTGCCGGTTGCGCGACGAAGGAAGCGCCGCGCGGCGGGTTTCGGCGCGACATCAAGGTAGGAACGTACAACATCCGGTGCATGCCTTGCGACAAGGGAACCCCCAACGCCTGGGACGAACGCAAGGACGCTCTGGTGGATGAGATACGCAAGCTTGACATGGATGTCTTCGGCATGCAGGAGGTATGTCCTGGCCAGGCGGCCTACATCACCAATGCGTTGCCGCAGTACGCCGTCGTGGGCGAATACCGCAATGCGGACCGCATGTCCGGCGAAGCGTCGCCGGTGTGCTACAGGAAAGACATGTTCGATGTCTTGAAGAGCGGTACGTTCTGGCTTTCAGAGACGCCCGAAGCGCCTGGGGTCAAGGGCTGGGGCGCGGCGTGTCCGCGAGTATGCTCGTGGGCGCTCATCAAGAACAAGGCGACCGGTTCTACGCTTACCTTCGCGAACACGCATACCGACCATATCAGCGAACTTGCGCGCAAGGAAGGCATGCTGCTCGTGATCAGGCGCATGCGCGAGTTCGCGCCGGCGGGGACCCCGATCGTGTTCACCGGCGACCACAATTGCCGCGAGACGGAGGCGCCGGCGATAGCGGTGTCGGCGATCCTCACGAACGCGCTGTATGCCAGCGAGACCCCGCCCAAGGGTCCGTGGCGCACGTTCTCGGGCTGGAAGTGGCGCGACGAGGAGCGGTCGATCGCCGAGGCGTTGACGAAGCCCGCGCATGTGCGCAACGCCCGCAAGGGTTCCCCCGATTCCGAGAAGTCCAAGAACGGCGGGCACGTCTGGGAAGACTACGGTGCGCGCATCGATTACATCTATGTGTCGAAGGATGTCAAGGTGAAGTCCTTCGAGACGCATGCAGATCCGCGACCCGGCACGAAACTCTACCCAAGCGACCACTTTCCCATGACGGCGGTAATCGCGCTGCCGGCGGCGGATTGACGATTTGGCCTTGGGAGATCTTCTTGTGGCCGCGCAGGGCTATGGGGATATCCCGGTAAACTGCCCGGCGAGGATAATCGTGTCCGTGTTGGCGTCCCAAACCATGTATACGAACGGACGGTTCAGCAGGAAACTTTCCTTTGCGGCCTGGGGCGTGGCGGCGGATTCCTCTTCCTCGAAGTCGTCGTGGCGCCATCCGCGTTCGGATTTCTTCTGCTTCGGCGGCGGTTTCTGCCCGGGCGTGAGCGAGTAGCCTCTTTCATCCACTTTTATGTATGCCGACTGGATAACCATGTCGAGTTTCAGCGTCTCGCCCAGACGCGAGTAGCCGTTGGTCGGGATGTTGAAGTGCGAGATGAAGTTGTCGAGGTTCCAGCGCGAACGAAGTTCCATCCGCGGAATGGACAGTTTCAGCGGCAGGGTCTCCACATCGATGCCGATTCCGGCCCTGAACCGGGACTTGATCTCGTCTATTGAGATGCCATTGCCTATCTGTGCGCGGAACTTGCCGATGTCCATCCCGGCAGGCGGCAGCATGTAGATCATGTTCATGCCGTCCGCCGCGAAGGGAAGCTTTATCGCGGTGAATTCCGGGGAACGGATGCGCGTGACGTCCGACTCGCCGTGCATGCATGTGATCTTCCGTGTCTTCCCGTCGTCGGTACGGAAATTCGTGTCGCATGTCCGCGAGCGGTCGAACTCTTTCTTCCAGGCGCCTTCAAAACCAATCGCGTTGAGAAGGAGCAGGTCGGAGTCCATGTCGGCCTCGGCTACAATCTCCGCGATTTTGCCGTAGGTGGCGGCTTCCGTCCATGCGTTCACCGGAAGGGGCGTGGATATCCTGTCAGAAACCGCGCCGAAAATCCTCGACATGCCTTGTCGGTATTCGATATCCATCGCTTTGATCTTTCGCGACCATATGGAAGGGGCGAACGAGATTGACACGGCGTTCGAGGCGGACGTGTTGGCGTACGACTCGAGAATGAAGGCGAAGGTGCTCGCGAAGTCGCTCATGATGCCCATCGATTGCGCGATCTGCGCACGGTGTTCGCCTGTGGTAGCTTCGCCGAGCATCGCCATCGATATCGCCAGGCCTATCGGCGAGAAGGCGCTGTTGCAGGTGTCGGTGGCCGAAGCGGCCATGTTCCAGGAACTTATCTCGAAGTCGCTGGGCCGCCAGGCTTCCGCCAGGACGACGGAAGGAAAGGCCATGATCAGTAGTGCAAGTTTTCGCATGCGGAAATTATACCTAATAACTTCACGGTTGACAATGGCGATTTAGCATGCGTTGAAAGCAAGTGAACCTTTCTTCTTGCACACTCGTGCCGAAAATGCGATAATTATCGCCGCGTGATTCCGCCGACGCGTCGTTTCCGCGTGTTCCTGCAAGCCGTGGGGTTTGCCACGCGGGCGTCACCGAAGGCCGGATCCAGCATATATCGCAATCAACATGGAAAAGAAGAATCGTCTGTTCAAGGCTGAAATAAGCCAGATGCTCGACCTTGTGGTCAACTCGCTCTATTCGAAGAAAGAGATATTCCTGCGCGAACTGCTCTCCAACGCCTCCGATGCAATCGACCGCGCCAAGTACCAGGGGCTGACGCAGCCGGAGCTCGTCGCCGACAACCCCGCATGGACCATCGGCATCATCGCCGACAACGACGCCAAGACGCTCACCATCTGCGACAACGGAAGCGGCATGGACGCAGACGAGCTCGAGAACAACCTTGGCGTGATAGCATCCTCGGGCACGAAGGCGTTCACCCAGGCGCTCAAGGAGAAGGGCGACGCCGCCAACCTGCCGGAGCTGATAGGACGTTTCGGCGTCGGGTTCTATGCGGCCTTCATGGTTGCAGACCGCGTCACCGTGATCTCGAAGAAGCGCGGCGGCGATAGCGCGGCCGAGTGGTCCTCGGACGGCGCAGGCAGCTATACGATCGGTCCGGCAGAGCGCGCCATGTACGGTACGGACATAATCCTGCACCTGCGCGAAGACCAGCAGGAATACCTTGGCGAATGGCGTATCCGCGAGCTTGTGAAGATGTATTCCGACTTCATCGCCTACCCTATAATGTTCAAGTCCCTCCCCGAAAAGACATATGAGAAGGAAGAGGACCGCAAAGCCGCCGAGGAGAACGCGGCCAAGCCGCTCAACACCATGACTGCCCTGTGGAAACGTGCCAAGAAGGACGTCAAGCCGGAAGAGTACGCGGAATTCTACCGCCATCTCACGCACGACTACGAAGACCCGCTGGAAACCATACATTTCTCGGGCGAGGGGCAGGTCGAGTTCAAGGCGCTCCTGTTTCTGCCGAAGTCCGCCGGGATGGATCTGTACATGCCGCAGGTCAAGCGAGGACTTTCGCTCTATGTGCGCAACGTGTTCATCGGCAACGATTTCGACATGCTTCTGCCGCAGTACCTGCGTTTCGTGAAGGGGGTTGTGGATTCCTCCGACCTGCCGCTCAACGTGTCGCGCGAGATGCTGCAGGACGATGTCGTCATCGGCAAGATCAAGAATGCCGTCACATCCAAGATATTGTCGACTCTTGGCGAGATGAAGGACAAGAAGGCCGACGTCTACCGCGAGTTCTGGAACGTGTTCGGCCGCATCCTCAAGGAAGGCGTGCAGACCGACTATGCCAACGCCGACCGCATCAAGAAGCTCCTTTTCTATCCAAGCGCGAAGACCGAAGCCGGCAAGCTGATATCGCTGGACGACTACGTGAAGGCGATGCCCAAGGACCAGAAGGACATCTATTTCCTGGCGGCGGAGCGCATGGAGGATGCACGCAACTCGCCGCAGATCGAACAGGCACTCAAGCACGGATGCGACGTCCTCTTCTTCACCGATCCCGTCGATGAATGGCTCGTGGATTCCTTCCGCGAATACGAGGGCAAGAAGCTGGTCGATGTCGCAAAAGGCGATGTGCAGTTCGGCAGCGAGAAAGAGCAGGAGGCGGAGAAGGAGACCAATGAAAAGGCCGCTGCCGACCTCAAGCCTTTCCTGGACGCCGTCAAGGAGCAGCTCAAGGACAACGTCGCCGATGTCCGCGTCTCGACGCGCCTGGCGGATTCCCCGTGCTGTCTCGTCGCCGGCGCGAACGCGCTTTCCGCCTCCATGGAACGCATGCTCCGCGCTATGAAGCAGGATGTACCGCACGAAAAGCGTACGCTGGAAGTCAACGCGACCCACCCGCTCGTCCAGAAGATGAAGGATCTTTCCGGCGACGATCTGCGCGATGCCGTGGATCTTCTCTACGACCAGGCGCTCATAGCCGAAGGTTCGCCCATCCCAGATCCAGGCCGCTTCTCCAGGCTGCTTACCGCGCTGATGTTGAAATAGTGACTTTATGCAATTAAGGGACGTTTAATTCGTCTTTCTCCTTTCGCACCGAAATGGTATAATGGTCGGCGTGAACAGATTATCATTCTATCTTTCCGCCGCCGCGATGATCGCCATGACCGGTTGCTCGACGACGATCGTCCGCGAGCAGCCGCATGAAATCCGCCTTGGCGAGTCTGGTGCGCGTCTTGCTGCCGCACCTCTGGCGGAAGCGCTGCTTGGATATCGCGGTACGGCCGTACAATCTGTACAGGGTCGCTGGAAGGACCGCGAGTTCTCCGCCGAATGCGTCGTGAAGGGAATCCCCGGGCGCTTCACCGCGATATTCCTGGCGCCGCAGATGCGTCTGGCGACCCTCGTCGTCACGCCGCCGCACACGCTGTCGTTCGACCGTGCCCGGCAGATACCGGACGCATTCGAACCCGAATACGCCATCTTCGATCTCGCAGTCGTGAATCTGTCCGCCGAATCCCTAAGGCGCGCACTGGGCGATCCTTTCACCGTCGTCGAACGTGACGGCAAGCGTACGGTGTCGGCAGATGGTTCTCCGGTCGCAGTCCGTACTGCATTGCCAGATGGTTCCGTGCGATACGAGAACTTGTCGCTGGAATACACATATGTTCTCAAGGAGGTCAAGTGACATGATTGAACTTGAGGGATTTTCCATCGAGTCCGTATATGGTTGCGTTCCGGCGCGAACCACGGACAACTTTACCGTTACCGCCGCCCTTGCCGGAAACGACAAGGCCAAGGCCATCGTGCAGGCCACAGGTTTCCCCATACGCCGTTCTGTGGAGCCGGAGAAGAACGTTCTCGATCTGATGCTTCCTGCGGCAAGACTCGCGCTGGGCGAACTGCCCGCATACGAGATCGGCGGTGTGGTGGCCGTCTCGTTCTCGTCCCCGGACCGTTTCCCCGCGCTTTCGATGCGGTTGCAGCATGAGCTGGGGCTTCCGCGCACGATCGCGGCCGTGGATCTCGGAATGGCATGCAGCGGCTATCCTTACGGACTCATGGTCGCAGGTCAGCTCGCCGCGGCCACGGGGCGCCGCGTGCTGCTGGTGGATGGCGACGTGCAGAGCGCATTCGTGGATGTCGCCGATGTCAATACGCTTGCCGTAATGTCCGATGCCGCCACAGCCACGCTGGTCGCGCCCTCCGATGCCATAGTGCGGATGGATTTCCGTACGGACGGTTCGCAGGGAGACGTCCTGTCGTGCCCCGCCGCCGGAAAGATGCACATGAACGGATTTGGGGTGTTCCGTTTCGTCGCCACCGACGTGTCCATGTTCCTGAAGGACTTCCTCGCGGAAACGGGAACCACCCCCGATTTCTTCGTGCCACACCAGGCGAACATGTACATGGTTCGCCAGCTCGCCGTGTCGCTTGGCCTTGAACAGCACCTTCTTTCCAGCGGACCGCGCTACGCGAATCCCGGATCGTGCTCCGTGCCGCTAACTCTTGCATCGGGAGCCTTTCCGGACGATTCCAACGGCGTGCGCCACTTCAAGACCCTGCTTGCCGCATTCGGTGCGGGCCTTTCAGCGTCGGCGGCGCTCATCAATCTGTCAAGCGGCATGAGAAGGGGTGTCGTGGAGATATGAGGCTTGCGCTTCTGGGCGATGTGACAATGGATTTCTTCGCGCAGGATTTCCGGCGCGAAGGGCATGAAGTCTACCTCGCGCCCGGATTCGGTGCCTGGCGGCAGGAGTTTCTCGATCCTGCAAGCGGACTGCACGCGTTTCATTCCGATGCCGTTCTGCTAGTTAGGACGAAAGGCGGGGACGCGTTCGATCCGCCTCAGGGAATGAAGGTCTTCGAGCCGGACCTGGAGATTCTGTCGCATGAAACCGCCGATTTCTGGGACGAGCGCATGCGCAAGCTTGCGGCGATGCCTTTCTCGCTCGCGGGCCTGAAGTCAGTGGAAGATGAATTCCGCTGGGCATTGGCGGCGCGCGAAGCGAAGGTTCTCGCCTTGGATGCGGACAATACGCTCTGGAAGGGAATAATATCGGAGGATGGCCCGGAAGCTGTATCGCCGAACGCGCAACTGCAGGAAGGGGCGCTCGCGCTGCGTGGATCTGGTGCATTGCTGACCTTGCTCTCGAAGAACGACATCGACGCCGTGCAGGAAACGCTTGCGCGTGCGGACATGCCGCTTTCGGCAGGCGATTTTGCGTTCATGGGGGTGAACTGGAGCCCCAAGCCCGGCAACATGCTCTCCGCCGCGACCGCGCTGAATCTCGGGCCGGACGCATTCGTGTTTCTCGACGACAACGGATTCGAGCGTGCGGAGATGTCCGCACGCGTTCCATCGGTGGCCGTGCCGCCGTTCGGCCCTGACGCAAACGCCGCACAGACTCTGCGGCGGCTTCGCACGTATTTCTTCGCGCATCTTGGCAGGACGGAGGAAGACCGTCGCCGTGCGGAGATGTACCGCGAGGAGAACGCCCGCAGGTCCGCATCCGCGCATGCCGCTTCGCTGGAGGACTATCTTCGCTCGCTGGAGCTAAAGGCCCGTTTCTCGGTTGCCGTCGAGGCGGACGTGCCTCGCCTTGCGCAGATGGCCGGCAAGACCAACCAGTTCAACGCCACCACCCGCAGGCTCGCGGAGGATGATTTCCGCAAGATGATCGCCGACCCTGCGCTGCGGGTGTGGACGATCCGCGCGTCGGACCATTTCGGAGAGATGGGGCTCGTGTGCTATGCGATCTGCGACATGGCGACCGCCCGCCTCACCGATTTCGTGATGAGCTGCCGCGCCATGGGGCGCACGCTCGAGGGATTTGCCATAAACCATATCAAGGCGGCCCTCGCCGGCGAAGGCCGGACGCTTGCAGGCATCGACTGCACGCCTACGCCGAAGAACGGTCCGTTCCGCACGTTCCTCGCGAAAGCGGACCTTGCCCGCGAACAGCCCACGTACTACGCGGAGGAGGCTTGAGGCGGATGCTTCCGTGCGCGACGGCTCCAATCGGATTCTTCGACAGCGGCGTTGGCGGACTGTGCGTGCGCGACGCCTGCACGCGTCTCATGCCGTACGAGTCGACGGTCTACATAGCGGATACGGCGAACTGTCCGTATGGCGGCAGGCCGTCGGACGAGATCCTCGCCTTTTCGCGAGGTCACGTGAAGCGTCTTGTCGACCTCGGCTGCAAGCTTGTGGTGGTCGCTTGCAACACTGCCACGGCGGCGGCGATCGACGAGTTGCGCGTCGAGTGGGGGAACTTCCCCCTTGTCGGGCTGGAACCTGCCGTGAAGCCGGCCGTTTTACGTTCGAAGACCGGGATCGTGGGGGTCTTGGCCACCAAAGGCACGTTCCATGGAAGGCTCTATCGCGAGACGTGCGCACGTTTCGCGTCGAAGACAAAGGTCCTCGCCTGCATCGCCGACGATTTCGTGACGCTTGTGGAGGAAGGCGTGACCGCCGGGCCACGTGCCGAGGCGGCTGTCCGCCGCCATGTCGAGCCGCTTCTTGAGGCCGGGGCCGACGAACTCGTGCTGGGTTGCACGCATTTCCCCCACCTGAAGCCGCTCATCGAACACGTCGCCGCCGGGAGGGCGGAGGTCCTCGACCCGTCCGATGCCGTCGCAAGGCAGGTCAGACGCATCCTCGCCTCACGCGACATGCTTGCGCCCGGGAATGCGACTCCGACACACAGGTTCATGGAGACTTCACCTTTAACGGGATTTGTTGTATAATAGCAACATGTTTTCCGCGGCAGACAAGGAAGTGCGGGACGATGTCGCCATAGTAGGCATCTCCTGCCGTTTCGCAGGCGCGCCCAACCACGGCGCGTTCTGGCGGAACATCATGGATGGACGATCCACTTTGACGCCGCTGACGCGCGAAGTCGCCCTGCCTTTCGGCGCGCGTCCTCTATTCGGCAAGACGTATCCATCCGTGGGCGGGCAGCTCGGCCGCCTATATGCGTGCATACCGGCCCAGCAGACGTTCCCGCGGCAGATGAACAAGGGCGAGAACCAGGATTTGTACTTCGCCGTGCAACTCGCCTTCGATGCGCTTGTGGACGCCGGGTTCCGCCCGCACTCCCCCGAACCCGTGCGCGGTACGGTGCGCTTCGCGTACGCGCCGATGTTCAATTCCTCCACGGTGAACTGGCTGCAGCATACTTTCTTCATCGACCAGACGATGGCGCTCGTGCGCAACTGGAACCGCAACGCCCCGGACGAGTGGCTTGAGACGGCCCGCGCACATCTCGTGGAATCGCTGCCGTCGCCCAACGCGGATTCGTTTCTCGCCGCGGCCGGGCATCGGGTTGCGGACTGGATAGCGCGCGAAAGTTCCTTCACCGGCGCCGCATCTACGGTGGACGCAGGCGTCCTTTCCATGACAGCCGCGCTGGAGCAGGCCATCGACGACCTCACTGCGGAGCGCGCCGACGTCGCCCTCGCGGGTGCATTGATGCCTCCATTGAGCACGGCGCTGCTGCAGGGGCTTTCGGGAAACGTCCAGTTCACCGACGCGAAGTCGCTCGTGCCATTCGCCCGCGACGCGAGAGGTACCGTGCCTGGCGAGGGCGGTGCGTTCTTCGTTTTGAAACGCCGGCGCGACGCGCTTGCGGCGAAGGACCGCATCTACGCGCTCGTGCGCGGAGCCGTCTCGGGGTCTACCGGCATCGGCAATCTCCTGGTGGATGCCGCCAAGGAGGCGTCCCGGCCGAAGGCCGAGGTCCCCGTGACGTCGATACAACTTATCGAGGCCGATGGCAGCGGCGTGCCGGAGAGCGATGCCGGCGAAGTGGATGAAGTGCTGAAGCTCTGGGGCGAACACAAGGCCGGCGATCCGCTTGTGGGGATCGGAAGCGTGAAGGGGAACGTGGGCCACTGCTTCTCGGCCGCCGGGGCCGCGGGGCTCATGAAGGTCGCCATCGCCCTCCATCGCCGCGTGCTGCCGCCGCAGATGGCGACGGACCGTCCGATAGAATCGCTCGCGAACATAGGATCGTCGGCATATCTGCTCACGGCGCCGCGTCCATGGATAGTTGGCGACAAGGCGAAGGCGCGCAGGGCCGCCTTGATTTCAAGGGATTTCACGGGCAGCGCTTCGGTGGTGCTGCTGGAAGAGGAGCCGGAGAGTCGCATATGACCGCGGGTGACATGGAAAAGACGCAATATAGCGAACTGGTCCTCCTCGCCGCGGAAGACGTGCCGGCGCTCTGCAGGTCCATCGCCAGGCTCGAACGTTTTCTTGCGCAGACGCGCAACGCACCGCTCCGCGACGTCGCATACACGTGCGCCCGTTCGTACAAGGCGCTTGAGCATAAGAACGCGGTCGCGGCGTTCGTGGTGCCGTCCACGGCCGAACTTCAATCGCGTCTGTCGACGGTGCTCCCGCGCATCGAATCCGGGGCCGAGCGCGTACGCGACAAGTCCGGCTCCTATTTCTTCCGCACGCATCTGATCGGGCCGGGCACGGAAGGGCGCCTCGCGTTCATGTTCCCCGGCGCGACGAGCTTCTATCCTGACATGCTTCGCGATCTCGCGATATGCTTCCCGGAATGCCGCGCCGCGTTCGACGAGCTGGAGGAGGCCCTTGCGGGCAGCGGAAGGTTCTCGCCCTCGTCTTTCATATTCCCGCCGGCCCCGTACTACAGGCGGGATGCGGACGTGTTTTCGGCAGGCGCGTATGCGCAGGCGATGGTGTCTACGTATTCGGCCAACTCCGCGCTCTACAGGATGTTCACGCTTCTGGGTGTGAAGCCGGACGGCGTCATGGGTTTTGCCGGCGGCGATCTTAATGCGCTCGCGGTGGCGGGCTACTTTGGCGCGTTCAAGCGTCCGGACAGGCTCAAGTTCCTCAAGGAGATGTACGGCATCGTCGATTCTGCGGTGGCGCACGCGGGACTGCCCAAATGCGTCATGGCGGCGATCGTCTCGCCGCATCCTGAGCAGACCGACGCCATCCTCGCCTCTTTCCCGCCTGACAAGGCCACGACGTTCTTCGAGGTTACGCCGCGCCAACGCATGATAGCCATCGCCCCCGACGCCTTGCATACCGTGCAGAAGGCGCTGGGGGAGGCTGGAGTGAAGGGGATGCGCCTTGACATCGACCGTCCGTTCAACACGCCATGGTGCGAGAAGATAATCCCGATGTTCCGCAAGTTCGCCGGGCATTGGGCGAGCGCCAAGGCGCAGGTGCCGGTGTGGTGCTGCGCAACGGCCGCGCCATTGCCGGAGAAGGGCAGGCATGCCAAGGGCGTCTGCGCGGAGCTGTGGGCCCGCCCCGTGCGGCTCGGCGAGACGATCCGCAAGATGCACGCCGACGGATTCCGCGTCTTTCTGGAGGTCGGCCCCCGTGGCGTCGCGGCGGGTGCGGCGGACGACGTTCTGCGCGGAGAGACGCATGCCGCGTTGATATCGAATGCCGTGCACCGGTCCGGCCTGCTGCAGTTCCAGCATGCCGCCGGATGCCTTGCGGCGTTGGGCATGCCGCTCGACACGGATATTCTCTTCGCGCACTATCGTTGCCGCGCCCTGGACTTCGACGCCCCCCTGCCACTGGAGATCCGGGCGGATGCCGAGATGGCGCTGCAGCGGGAATTCCCCACGTTGTCGCTTCTTGATCCCGACGCGCCCGCCGCGGCGCCCCGTGTCGCACCGCGCAAGAACAAGGTACGCGACAGGATCGAGGCCGTCGCCGCCCTCGAGCGCCGCCAGCGCCAGCAGGACTTCGGCGCGACCATGCCCCTCATATCGGGGATGGACGTGATCGATGAAGAGCCGGGCGTGTCCGTGGAGATCCGCACGAAACTCACGTTCTATGACATCCCGTTCCTTGCGGACGCCGCACTGGGAACGTCGCAGATATCATATGCGAATCCGGATCTGCGCGGATTCGCGCCGCTGCCGCTGACCGCAGGCGCCGAGATAATGGCGGAACTCGCGCAGCGTATCGCGCCGGGACGGCTCGTAGTGGCGATCGAAGACCTCCTGCGCCGCCGGACGATCGCGTTTCGCGACAGGGGCGAGCTGACCATCCTCGTGCGCGCGGAAAGGGTGGCGTCCGAAAACGCCGCCGGTGCGGCGGTGCATGTCCAGCTGCGCGAGGATTCGCCGGATTCCGCATGGACTTGGCCGGCGATGGAGGCGACGATCGTCCTGTCTTCCGAACATCCGGTCGTCGAGAGCACGTCGCCCGAACCTCTCAGGTCGTCGCGCAGCGTGCACTGGACCGAGACCGACATCTATCCCGACAGGCTGTCGGCAGGTCCTCTTCTGCAGCTGATACGCAAGGCCGATCTCTGGAGCGACGGCGGCCTCGATTACGAGGTGGAGACGCCCCATGCGGCCGGAGCGGTCGCGCATACGCGCTATCCGGTGTGGGTCGTGAACCCGCAGCTTCTGCAGGCCGTGACTGACGGCTATTCGCTTTGGCGCAGCCATGAACGCTTCTCCGGCGCGTTCTCGTACGCTTTCCGCCTTCGCCGTCTCACGCTGCACGCGCTTTCCCTTCCTGAGGGGCTTCGGTTGAGGTGCTATCTCAGGCTTGCAGGCGTTACGCCCAATTCCCACATCTGCGACATACTCGTCTCGGATGGGAACGGCAATCTCATGATGGAGCTGCACGGCTACGAGGAACTGGCCGAGCACGTGCCCAACGAGTACAGGCGTCTCGTCCTTCAGCCGCCTTTGGCGTATCTCACGGAGGAACTGCAGGAGGATATCCTCGGCTCGCCCGCGACGCCGATAGCGTCGGCGCTTGTCACGGACATCAATTATCCGCTCTTCGAGCGAAACGAGAACATCTGGCTCAAGACGGTATCGCGGATAGTCCTGGGCAAGAACGAACGTCGCACGTTCGACGTGATGTCCGGATCGGTGAACAGGCGTACCGAATGGCTCTTCGGGCGTATCGCCGCCAAGGAGGCCGTGCGCAGGTTCCTGCAGAACCATTGCCGTGCACGCTGGACGGACGCCGACGTCGAGATATGGGCGGACGACTCGGGCAAGCCGCATGCGCTCGGCAAATGGGACGATGACGAGAAGCACGATCTCGACATCGCCATCGCCCATACCGCGCAGTTCGTGGTTGCCGTGGTCGCCTCCCGCGCCAGGGTCGGCGTTGACGTGGAGGCCACGGACCGCGATCTTTCGGATGAATTCACGAATGGCGTGTTCGGTCCGGAGGAACTCGCGCTCGCGACATCCTCTACAAACGCGCAGGTGGCACTGATCCGCTTCTGGTGCGCAAAGGAGGCCGTCTCCAAGGCGCTGGGCACGGGGATACGCTATTCGCCCAGGGAGATGTCCATCGAAACGTTCCGCCCGGAGACCGGCGAGATGGATGTCCTGCTCACGGGCGCGTGGGAAGATAACTTCAAGATGTTCCGCGGCAGGCCGATACGCGTATCAAGCGCCGCGGTGAGAGGGCACATAGTGGCATCCTGCTTCGTGCCGGCAAGTTTTTTCGAATAGAGGAGATCACATGGAAAAGAAGAAGATAGTCGTCGCCTGCGGTGGTACTGGTGGACATGCGTTCCCCGGACTGGCTGTCGCAAGGGAACTGCTCGCGCGCGGGCATGAGGTCGCCGTATGGGATTCCGGCAGAATGGTCGAGAGCGACGTGATGCGCGACTGGATGGGGGGGGCGTTCTCCACCGGGGCGAAGCAGCTGTCGCTGAAGAACATGTTCTCCAACCTGTTCGCCATCTTCCGCTGCCGCCGCGAGATCAAGCGCTTCGCCCCTGACGTCATGCTGGCCATGGGTTCATATTCATCGCTGCCCCCGGTTCTCGCCGCGCGCATGGCCCACGTGCCTATCGTGCTGCACGAGGCCAATACCGTCCCCGGCAGGGCCGTTGAGACGCTTGCACGCTTTGCGAAGACGGTCGCCATCTCGTTTGCCGCGACGAAAGACCATCTTCCCGGGCGGGAGACCGTGCTTACGGGGTTGCCCGTGCGCGAAGGCATAGACAAGGGCACGCGATTCCAGGAAGTGCCGCAGGATGCGTTCTGTCTGTTCATCACAGGCGGAAGCCAGGGCGCCCACCGGGTAAACGAACTTGTCACGGCGGCGATGCCGCTCGTGAAGAACGCTCTCGACAGGATCGGCAGGAAACTGTACGTGATCCACCAGACCGGACTCAAGGATGAAGGTCCCGTCATGGGACGCTATGTGGCCGCCGGCATCTCGTCGCGGGTCAATGCATTCGAACACGAGATGCCTCGTGCGTATGCGACGGCGGATCTCGTGATCGCGCGTGCAGGCGCCTCCACATGTTTCGAGCTGACCGCGGTGGGCAAACCTGCGTTTCTCATTCCCCTTCCTTCCGCGTTGCGCAATCACCAGCACTACAACGCCGAGGCCTTTGTCGAGGCCGGCGCGGCAGACGAAGGCAAGCAGGACGAGGTTACCCCGCGCGGTCTCGCCAACTACATACTCAACAGAGTGCAGCATCCGCACATCCTTGTTCGCATGGCGGAACGGATGAAGGCAATGGCCACGCCGGACGCCGCGAAACGGGTCGCGGACCTTGTGGAACGCTGCGCGCTTGCCAGAAGCAAATAGCATTTGCCCGGCAACACCATCATAAATCCACCTTGCCTTCAGGCGTCGCCCAGAAGCAGCGCCATTCTAACTTCCAAACTTCCAAACCAGAAACCATCAACCAGATTGAACCATGAAACAACTATTCGTCACAGCGTTTCTACTGGTTGCGGCAAGTGTGTTTGCCGCCGACTATCCGGCCAACTGCTTTACGCAGATGGGAAATGATCGCGTTCTCTTGATGAACAACGATGGTACCCCGCAGTGTCCGATCACGCTGCAAAGCTACTACGATACCAATACCACCGAATCTACTTATTGGACGCACGATGGCGATCCTGTGCCGACGACGCATGAGTCCATCGACGGCGACTACATGGATCGTTACCCGAGCCTCATGGACGGTACGCACCATATCCTTTGGCAGCGAGTCGACGCGCATACGAACCTGGCGGGTGAAGTAAGTGTCAGTTCCAACAAGCTTTGGGAGCTTGTGGCGTGTCGCGCGGGTAGTGTCGTGGTCAACAATTCCATGTCGAACACCTACCGCAACTATATTCCGTGGACGACCAATTCCTATGACATCGGCACGGGCGCGGCCATGCCTTCCACCACGTACAACAATACGGCGGCGGCAGGTACGGTTATCATGCAAAACACCACCGATGCCCGCATCATATCCCCATTCTACGAAGACGGCATCGGGGCAATCTATTTCGACGCGGTGAACGGCTGGTGCAAGCATACTGGCGAACTGGTCCTGGAGATTGCGACGGAGACTGCGGACGGCTCGCGTTTCTCGGCGTCCTCGACCAATCTTCTCTGGCGGACGCAGAATGTCGATGTGTTGGAAGTCGAGAATTTGGCGCGAACGCAAACGGTTTCGCTTCGGGATAGGAATGTGGCTACCGTGAACCTCAATCAGGAGCAAAAGGAAAACAGCTACATCATGGGCCGCCGCTTCTATCGCGTCAGGTCCAGAGTGTCCTACCACGGGCCTATCAGGTTCAGAATCCGTCGTACGACGACTGTAGACGGCATCGAGCAACTTGATTCGCCGACCTATCTGCTGGTGGACAACGTCATGGCCTCCTATCCGCCTTTGGGCATTGAGCTTCAGCACAAGGGCAAAGGGTTCGATGTCTCGCGCGAGAAAAAACGTGTCCTTGGTTGGGAGGGTGCAGTACGGCAGACATTTGCCTTTACGGGCACGAGCGGCGTGCAGCCGTGGGCCGAGTTCGTCGGCATGAAGGATTATTCCGGCCGTCGCCATGATCCGGCGGAGTTTGCGCTGTCCGATATCCGGTTCCACTACCGTTGGACCTGCCTTGGCGTGCAAAACGGTGCGTGGCAGACATTCCCGATGACATGCATGGAGCCGAATCAGCTGGTGCCGGCCGACGATGCGGCATCCCTTGCGCCCGTAGGCGAAGCGGGTGACATCGAATACTACTACACGGCGCAAGTCGATGACGCGCCACATTTCTGGCCCACCGATTTTGCACTGGGATCAAAGATATCCACCAAGTTGGAAGGTACGGACTACTCGTCACCCTATGGCAGCGACTGGGAAGAGGGCGGCGATCCTTGGACGATCACGTTGCGCCGCGATACGCACGAGGGCAGGCTGCCTTCCGGCGGAACGGATTGGTTCTTCCGCGTTCGCGAAGGGTACACAGAATACGAAGACATGGCGGTGGCCGTGCACTGCACGGATGGTACGGAGACCGTGATTTCCAACATCTGGATGGAGTTGACGGGCGACCATGCATGGCGCGCATACGTCTACATGCCCACGGAAATGGCGGGCAAGACGATGACTTTCAGCTTCCGGGGCTACAACCGGCAGTATCTCTTCACAGACGGCTTCGATGTCAATACGAACGAATGGAAGTTTTCCTCGGACCTGATCGACAGCATCCCCTGTTCCGGCGTGGCCGATGGTACATATGCCGCCACGGTTACGTTCGACCTCGATTCCACGCATCTTCTCTTCGAGTTCGATGATCAATCCGGGGCGTTTGCCATCTCCCATGCGTCCTATCAGGATTTCAATCTCTGGACGGATGCCGCCAATGGCTACACGAGCTGCTATTCGTCGTCGGCTTCCGCACCCGACGGGAGATCTTGGAGCGCATGGAACATATGGACTACGGGCTGGGGGGGCGACGATGAACCGCAGAGGCTGGTCTATTCGCTCGATGGCTGCACGATCACCAACTCCTTCGCCTATCTCCATGACGGCAGTGACGGGTTGTCCTGTTCGCTCAACTCGTCTGCGACCGCCGCAGACAACAAGACCGGCATAACCAGAGCTGTCGTGCCGGACAGAGACAGCGACCTTGCCGCACCGGAAACGACGGAGGGCGTGAACGAATATGCGCTCAGCTATCCATACGTGCAAGGGCCCGCGATGGAAAACGGGATCGGTCGCGTGCAGTTCCGTGCGCGGCGCGACAACCCGTTGCAGGATACTCCTTCCGTCGTCACGCTCTTCGGTCTCAGGGATCCCGACACTTCGGACGATGCTGACGAATTGACGAACATTGTCGTGAATTCGGACTGCTATTCGCTTTACACATGGCAATCGACGAGAAGCCTGAACGGCTATCGTGCCATCCGCCTTGCGGTGAAAGGTGCCGCCGGCACGGGTGGTCGCACCAGTCCAGACGAGGACTTCTATACACCTATAGGCTACGACCCGGCTTCTCCCGTACCGATACAGAAGCTTCAGCGCGTGTGGATCGATGACGTGGTCTTCTCCGAGCCGCTCGAAGCCTACCAGACGCTTACGGATGCGATCGCGGGCGAATACTTCAAGGCGACGCTGACGGAGCTTGGATATGATGTGCCGACGAACGGGACGGCGTACTCGGTGAAGGCGTATGGGCTGCCGGCGGGGTTGAAGCTCGTGAGCAACAAGGCCGTCACGAAGAAGGTGAAGAAGGGCAAAAAGACCGTGACCGTCGTCGTGAAACCCGCGAAGTCGGAGTGGTGGATCGAGGGCGTGCCCACTGCCGCGCTCGACTACTTCACGAATCCGCCGTACTTGGTGATCACCGCGGGGGATCAGACGACGACGGAGTCGCTGCCGATCCAGGTCGCGGCGCAGAATGTGACGGACCTGGGAGAGCTGGCGCTCGGGCAGAAGATCAACGAGCAGTTCTACCTTCCCGGTGTCACTAACGGCTGGTCGGTTTCGGGCCTGCCGCCCGGACTCAAGTACACGTCGAAGCTGCTGAAGAAGACAAAGAAGAAGGGCAAGAAGGTGGTGTCCGTCACGACGAACGCGCTGCCGTATTCGGTTTACGGCAAGACGACGAAGGCGGGCCTCTTCACGATAACGGCGAAGAAGAAGAAAGGCGCGTATTACGAGACGATGAAGTACCAGGTGCTGGTGACGCCAAAGACGGTGGACGCCTCGCTCTTCTCGGATTCGCTCATGAACATCACCACGATGGCATATGTGCCGTTCGAGTGGAACCTCACGAACGACGTCTCGTCCGTCGGCGGCAAGGTGGCGAAGGTGTCGGGGTTGCCGAAGGGGTTGACGTTCGCGGCGGCGAACACGTATCGCGACAAGAAGAAGACGAAACTCAAGCAGGCGGGCCAGACGATCGTGGGCAAGCCCACGAAGGCGGGCACGTATGTGGTCACCTTCACGAAGAACGTGAAGGAGAAGAAGAAGACCGTCGCGAAGACGGCGCAGATACTGTGGAAGGTCGTCGCGAACGACGCGGAGCTGTCGCTCGGGTTCAACGACAAGGGCGGCGTCATCGAGAACAGCTCGGTGGGCCTCAGGTACGGCGACCTGCTCGCGTTCACGGCGACGGATGGCGCGAAGGTAACGGCGAGCGGGTTGCCGAAGGGGATGAAACTGGTGCGGTTGGAGGGGGCGGACGCGCAGGAGCGCGTCCCTCCCGGGTGTGCGGCATGGGGGTTCGAAGGCTTCACCGCGAAGGCGGGAACGTATCTCGTGACGGTGACGGCTACGCTGAACGGCAAGATCGTCACGCAGCGCCTCGAACTGAAGGTGGAGGGCTTGCCCGCCTGGGCCAAGGGGACGTACA
>JAEEGL012833331.1_pt1 | contig 26120 bp, 32 predicted proteins | sample 9134231 | NCBI WGS metagenome assembly JAEEGL01 (sample SAMN16246548, study PRJNA631951) | gut metagenome | biome: gut microbiome; feature: rumen; material: fiber-attached | host: Bos | place: Iran: Karaj | collected 2018-10
CGCTGATAGTTGACCCAACCACCAGCCGCCTGCACGTTTGAGCCACGTTCAAAGCCCTCGATGCGCTGAATGAAGTGCTGCGTCTCGTGTATCAGCACCGACTCCAAGTCGTACTTGTCATCGCCATTGATGATGGGCACGACGAGCGTCTTGTTCGCATCGTCGAAATAGCCGAGAGTCGTCGATCCTGGCGGCAACAACTTCACGAATAGCTTGTAGTCCTTGAGTTCTGGGTACATCGTCAGCAACCTCTCATCCTTGACGAGAGTCGAGAAAGGCGTGGCCATGCCATACGAATATGCCTGATTTAGCACCTTCTGCTTCCAGAAGAAATCGGGCACTTCATATCGCCACTCCATATCCGCGCCACGTTCCCAACCCGTCGCCATCTTAATGATGAGAGCGTCCTTATCCTGAATCTCCATCTCCTGCGCGATGGAGAGGTTCTGTTGCAGTTCCAGATTGTTGTTGTGACTGTCCCAGCGCTCGGCGACCTTCTTGCCAATCCACGCCATGCCGAGCCCCTTCGGCGCAGTCAGATGCAGTACGTTCTTCATCAGATGATGCCCATTAGTCCGTTCAGTTGACTCTCGGTAAGGTCCACTCGTTCAACTCGGTTGTTGATATAATCATCAAGTGCGTGCTTTGCGTCTTGCAGCTCTGGTACATTTGGGGCTTTGGCGAGGAACTTTCGCGCCTTGCTTATCTCTGGCCGATGATGCTCGTATGTACTTATAAACGTCTTCACCCACGTTGTGACATTCGACACATGCTCCGAATTTGCGATGTCCACGTACTTCTGCAAATCCTCAATCTCCACTCTGTCGAGGTTCTTCGTTCTAAGTACGCGCAGCAACTGCTCCTGTATGGTACGCATCTCGTTTGCATAGACCGATGTCGAACGTATCACTCTCGTGTTGATGAGCTTCTGCAACTTGCGCAATAGGTTCAGTGCGTGCTGATACGCCCCATCACGACTCTTGCCGTGAATCTTGATGTACTGCTGAATGATGTCCACCTCGGGCGTTAGCGTGTCTACAGCTTCGCCTTTGGCTTTCGGCTTTGGCGCTTTACTTGGTTTCTGTTTTGGCTCTTTCTTCGGAGCTTCTTTCGGTTCTTCTGGCTGCTTTGTAGGTTCGTTGCTCTTACCTTGCTCAGCATAGAAGCGGTTAATCTCTTCTATTAGTTGCGTGATGACATCTCGCTGCTTGGCGAAGTCGTCGTCATTCCAATCATCCCAATTGACTGACGGTTCAGCCTCTGAATCTAAGAGCTGCCATGCGTTGTCGGTGAAGACGTTCGGCATGAAGCCCGCCGATGTTATGTCTTGGCGAATCTGCTCGTGGTTCGCCCAATAGTTGTCGCGTGTTACGTTCATATTCTTAGTTGAAAAGTGTTCGGATTATGTAGTCTGGGTCAGCTGTCGCAAGCGTGAAGATGTGCACAGAGCCCTTGCGTTTATGGTCGTCTGCCGTGATGTCGTAGCCGTCTCCACTTCGACGCACGTTGATGTATCGCTTGTCGTAGTTCTTGGCTATGAAACGCCTCAGTTGTGTGGCTCTATTCCTTGGCGAGTCAACACCATTCACGTCTTTGTCGGTCGCTGCATTACGCATCATGTTCAGCTCAATCTCAATAGCCAAAGCCAGCTGCATCGCCTTGCGCTTTCGCTTCGCCTTAGCATCGTCGTTCTTTGGCTTGCCGTCAGGTATGTCGTTCGGACTCCAATCGAGGCGCTCCCATTCGTAGTTATAACGGTCCGCCTGAATCTTGTCGTAGATACTCTGCGGTATGTTCTTGGTCGGCACTTCAATCGAGTAGCCAAGATTCGTCAGACAATCGAGAATCTTCTGCTCGTTCGGGTCGATGTAGTCGGGCATGTCACTCCACCACCTCACCTGCGGCTGGTACTCGAAGATGTACTGTTTCGGCATGTGCTTGAATAGTGGATATATGTCCTTGAACACGCTCTTGCCGAGTTCCTCGAAGAGCTTATTCTGCGTGCTGTCGGTCGAACTGGTCATGTACTTGACCATGACGTGCCGCGTGCCCTCTATCTTGAAAAAGAAGTCCACTGGCACATCCGAGCCACTTATCTTATAGATGGTCGATTTGCAACCATATCCCTTGACGGTGCTGGGACTCACCTTGCAAAGCGGCAGCCCCCACTCGAACGGCAAAAAGGTCGTGTCGGTTGATTTCTCCTCCTGCGTATTCTCGGGCATTAACAAGCCTGGCACCCATTGCGTTTCGCCATTCTTTAGCTGAATGGTGAAGTATATGGTCTGCGGCCTTCGCGACGCCACGAGAGGTGACCTGAACGCATCTATGATATTGCCCGTGATGATAAAACGTCTCTCGATACCATTCTGAAGCAATCGTATCTCATCGCGCCACATGTCGATGGCCATAGCGCACTCCTCGAAGATTGTGTTGTCGTTGTTATAGTAGAAGATGTTGTAGTCGCCGACGTTCGGGCAGCCCGTGTACTTATCGATATGACCAACCAACTGTTCCAACGTTTCATAGCCACCGTTCTTACCATTTGATACAAGGTTCAACTCATAGTGCTTGCATGACTTGGCCACGGCGAAGTGGAGTTTAATCTTGCCAGGTAGAAACTTGTCCTTGTCCTCCTTACCGAACGAGATGCTCGTTAGGATAGACTTGGGATAGACTTCAGTACCATCCGACTGCGTTCTTTTCAACGGCAAAAACTCTCTCACGAGGTCGCCGATGCGTATCATCTTGAGTCCCTTCTTGACTTGCTCACACGTCGCGGCATTCTTATCCTTTGCAGCCTCCTCATCGAGGTTCAGTTTGTTGAGTTTCATTTGGAAGAGCTGCTTGGCATCATCGAGTTCGTCCTCGTCGGTTATGGCCTTTGTAAGCTCGTCATACTCATCGGTGAGTTTCTTTCGGCGTGCGTCGAATGCTGGTTTGAACTGCGCTCCATTAATCCAACGATTGTCGTACCATTGCGTGATTTCGTTCTCCAAATCGGTGGATATGTAGCACCGCCCGCCATAACCCTCAATGCCAGACTTCACCATATTTACAACCTCTTCGGGCAGATATGGTTTGCCACCAACACGGCACTCATATAGTCCTATGTATGATGAACCTCCAAGTGGCGACTTCACCTTAGCACGATACGTAAGCAAACGCTCCGAGATGAGCTTCGCCTGCATGTCGAGGCGTTGCGTCTCCAAGTCCCACAAGCCCATCGACTGCATGTTCTTCTCAAGTTCTTTGTAGTCATCGATGATGGCCGTGAACATCTGCTCTTGCGCTGTCGTGTCAAAGATTGCGGCATGTCCTGTGGCATCCTTTGCGCATCCGCTCTGACCGACTTTGCCATCGGTATCTGGGAATAGCATCTTGGCCTCTTGATCATGCTGCGTGAGCCAATTCTTGACCACCTCGTCGCCGTACTTATTGTCGAAGTCAACGAACTCGGAGACCACATTCTCGTTCTGTCTCTGCGAGCCCGTCGTATTGGCGTCGAGTGACTTGAGCTTCTTGCGGAGCATCATCATCGTGCGGCTCTCGTATGGTATGAACGAGGTGACATACTCATAGATAGGCAACTTCACCTGACCCGTTCTGTTGATGCGTCCACGCTTCTGGATCTCCGTTGCGACGTTGAGTTCTGGCTGTGCGATAATCATCACCCTCTGACGAACCTTCTCAAATGGCACTTTGCCTGGTATGACCTTCGCATGTGCCGAAGCGCCTGTCGCACCAGCCGCATTGATAATGAGCACATCGATGTTGTTGCACTGAAAGTCGTTGTAGAGCTTGCCCGTATCGACCTTCTTGCGCTCGATGAGTTTGCCAAGCGTGAAGTCGTCGAGTTTCGGGTATTCAAGTCCGAGTTGTCTACCTGTACACTCCTCAACACGTATAGCACGACCACCCACATGCTCCTTCGTCAGCATCTGCTTGATAAGGTCGATGGGCGACAGTGGTATGCCGAACTTCTCATTCAAAATCTCTTGCTTAATGCGCTCGTACTCCTGCTTGATGATGACAGACTCCTGCAACTGCGTGCCAGTGATCACGCCATCGGCAAACAGTTTCGCATAGTCAAGGTCGAGGATTGTCTTTTGGTCCTTATGACTGCCATCCTCGTTCTCCTCCTCGTCCTTTCCCTGCGATATGACGAGACTTCTTTCGAGGATGAATAGCAGATACTGCGCGAAATCACCTCTCACCATATCGCCGATTTTGACGTTCTTGCCCATCAGGTTGATGAGCCTCTGCGGTTCGAGGTGCGCCGCCGATGTCTGACTCAATCCAATAACTACGGCTCTTCCGTCTCTCACATGCTCAATCGTCTTCCGCACAACGCTCTTCGCTTTGATGGCGAGCAACAGTGCATTGGTGATGACGAACATGTACGAGAAGATGCTGTATGGCTTGGCGGTTTTTGGCAGTATCTTCTGTGCTTTCAACTGCGAGATGAGTTCACGAACGTGCATGTTCTGCAAACTCAGTGCATCACGCACGAACCTCATGATGCGGTTGTAGTTGACGTCGTCAATCTGCCTGTCAGCCTCGTCTGTGTTGTTGTAGTTGACCTCGATCTTGGTATTGTCTCGCTGACGTCGCACCATCTGCCCACTCTCCACGAGTAGCGACGATATAAGCTCCTGCAATGGTATGCCACCTCTGCTAATCGCTAACGAAAGTGTCAACGGCGTAGTGCAGTCTTTGAGCTTGGTTCTCTGTATGTACAGCAACAGATTCTTCGGTGCTTTGGCGAATGTCGCCGACAGAAACACCACATCACAGCCATCTTCGCTTATAAGCTCTCGCATCACGTCACCACGGCTTGACTGACCAGCAGCATTGTGTGCCTCGTCGCACACGTATATCGCCTTGCCCGATTTCGCCACAGCGCTCAGGAATGCCTTCTTCTCCTCGCTGTCGGATAGCTGTGAGTAGGTGCAGAGTATGTAGTCGTAGCCCTCGGGCATCCGTTTGCTCTTGAAGATGCGGCTCATCTCGGCAGCAGGCAGCGGTTCATAGACTGCCTCATACTTCTCTTCGCCAGGCGTCGAGTCTATGCACTTGTCGTAGTCGTAGACCGTGCCGTCGGAGTTGATGATGAGCGGCTTGTAATGTGCGATGCCCGTATCTTTTGCATCTCTATAGAAGTCCGAAAAGAGGTTCTTCTTCTCGGTAAAGAATATCGGAAGTCGTCCGCTCTCCTTGGCATATCTGACGATGCCCGCCGCCTGACGTCCCTTGCCGACACCCGTCTCATCGCCACACACCATTGCCTCGTGACGAGCCTCGATGTTGTATATGGCGAGCGCGATGGAGTCCACCTGCTCCGCCTTGAAGTACTGCGACAGTTGCTCACGACTTATCCTCAGTCTTGCACACACGAAGCCTGCCACGTCACCACCCAGCGCATTGTTGAGTCGTTCAAGCGCCGACCGCATTCCCTCGTCCATCGAGTCGGGGATGAGTGTGTCAAGCGTCTCCACGCCCTTAGCGGCTGGTGTATATACTCCGTCAAGGGAGCTTCTCTTGTTCTTCCTTTTGGTCATTATCAGTCTGAAATATGAATCTCAGACCGCAAAGGAATAGTGTTGGACTTGTGCCGTTGGAGCGTTTCATACTCTTTCGGCATTTATCGGCAACTATCGGAGGATTTGTGTAAAAATTGAGTTCCCCAGCCCGAAGACCAAGGAACTCAAATTTGTCATTGTCTCAACCATGCTTCCATCTCGCATCTTTCGATTTCAAGCCTCTGCTTGGCGTAGTCAATATGACGCTGCTTTATGCTTCTTACAGCCTCGTCACTGAGGTCGGCTTCCGTCAGACCCTTTTTTGCGATTTCCCTTGTTCTCTGTTCTGGCGGCATTCTATTCACAAGTTCCTCGTAAATCGGGATGCGACCTTCGACAACCTCTGTCCACTTGGCAATCTCGTGCTTGAATCTCGCCAATTTCTGTTTGAGATTGTAGCTGCGTAGTGATGCGATACGCATGTGATTTCCGAGGTCGTTAAGCAGATGACTGAGGTCGAATGTCCCATAGTAAGACATTTCGTAATCGTCGTAGTAGTGCTGTCCCACCTGCGCATAGCCGAAGAAGATGGCTATGTGCGAGATTGGACGATTGCCGTACTTCTGGAGTATAACCGATGCGAATGTGCTGACCTGCTCGGCATTGGGCGCAACTGTCGAAGCTAACATGGCGCATCTCATTATCTGCGAGAATAGCCACAGCTCGGCGTTCTTCTCCAGCACGAAAGTTTCCCTGAGTTTCTTTTCGTTGAGCAGAAGTCGCTTGCTCTCCTTGGAATCGTTGACCGTCTTGCGCACGTGGTCGGGGTTGAGTTTCGCCAGCATCAATCTGTCGTGCTCCTCCTCAGGGCTGCAAATCTCGAGACAGTTCCTTTCCGATTCCGAGACTTCCAAGCTCGCCGTTCTGGAGCATTCTGGCAGTGTCGCGCAGCAGTTTTTCCTTGGACTCTCGAACTTGCTCAGCAAAGGACTTGCGGTAGCCCTTGCGTCCTGATGAGATGCGGTCACCGTCAGTTCTTGCTGGAACACTTGACTTATCGCTTCCATTCTCTTTTTTCAGTTTTACGTTCAACATCAACCAGTTGCAGAACCATTTCTTTGCGTCAGCCAAGGTTTTAAGTTTTGACTCTTCACCTCTGGCGACCTTCTGCATACAGAAATGGTCAAGTAGCGTTTTGACATCTTCCTCGGTTGCGGAGATCCCACTACTTGCTAGCACCTTCAGCAGACATTTGAGCCATTCCGTATCGGCTTTCATGGTTGGCAGATGCTCCGTTATCGTTTTGCAACGATTATCGACCTCAACTTTTTTTGAACCCTCAGCAATTTTTTCGCATGCGCGTTCTTCTTCTTTTTCTTTTGAAGTACTGTTAATCCGATTAGGATTAATAGTACTTAATATCTTATCTCTCTTATCTATTCTGCTACCGTTTTCCGTTGCATTTGCTATAGCATTTGCTACGTTTTCGTTAGCAATTGTTAGACTTTCGTTTTCGGGTACACCTACGGTATTAGCGAGTTCTGAGGCTTTTTCTGCCCCATATCGGCTATGCGCACCTTTCTTGCCACACTCCGATCTCACCTTACTCGTCTTCTCAGCCTTCCTTATGTCCTCAAGCAACCAATCTGCGTAGAACATGACGCGACCATCATTTTCTGTCACGACAGTGAATAAGCCGAATTGGTTTATTACTCGCTTGAGTAATTCTGTCTGGCAGCGCACTATGTAGTTCAACTTCTTGTAGTTGAGTTCAAGTGAACCACCATGAGAAAGAAGGAGTTCCAATAGAACCGTATAGACTCCGTAGCCCTCGTACCCTGTTTCAATAATTAGGTTGACCAGCTTCTGATTTTCGTGCCAGCCACTCCCGTGCTTGAACCAGAGTTCCATATTTCTTTCTGTTTATCTCATTGGGTTTCCCATTCGTTAGTAAATAGGGGCTTGAGGTGTTCCCTCAAACAGAGCCCGCCTCAAGCCCCGTTATCAATCACAATCAGTCACTCACGCACTTGTCCTCCTCGTTGACACCTTCGATGTAAGTGTCGAAGTGCTTAGCTATAAGTCTTGCCATGGAGCGTGTTATCGTATGCGACTTCTTCTTGTAGCCCATTGCGACAAGCTGCTTCATGAGGTGCTCATTCCTATGAATAAGGTAGCACCAGACATAGCGCTGACTTAGACCTAATGCGTCGGAAATCTCCGTCTTGTAGACTGGGCCTACTCGTATCTTTCGGCCATCCTCGACTATGCAATTCTTCATAGTCCTTCCTCCTTGCCCACTATGGGGCTTCTTATTGTCCGACGAACCTTGGGCATCGTCAGTTTGCCATTAGTTGCATTCTGTTGCAAATGAAGATTGATGTTCTGCATAGCTATATGCCTTTAGTTGCTCCTATTTTCGCTTGACATTGAACCTGACCTTCTTGCCTTGAGCAATGTCACGTTCATTCTGACGGATAAGGGCATTATGAATGCTGATAGCCGTTGCAGTCTGATTCTTACTGTGAGGCTTACCGATGAACACATCGGGATTGCTCTTGCAGAAACGGCAGATGTCGTACTTATTCCTGAATGGAGCATTCGGACCCTCGTACAATCGAGGATCACTTCTCTTTATGATCTGATTAGCTGTGGCAAAGCCCAGATACAACTCCTCCTTGCCATCTTCCGCACCTTCAAGCTGACGCTCTGACACTTTGGCGCTGATGGCATCACTCAACATGCTCGTCTGCTCGCTGAGTGCCTCTTGAACAGACTTCTTCACTGTCTTCTCGATGATAGACAGGAATGGGCGCATCATAGAATTGAAATCGTCTTCCATGACAATGTTATGTTATGTCCGCAACGTCTCTGCTCAGTTGCAGAAACTGTTGCAAACTGTTGCGTCCTTGCGGACTCGAACTGTCTTAACTGTTAAAAATGCAACTGAGTGCAATATTTAGGTTGCATTAAGTTGCATAATTCAATTTAACCACATAACTTTGCCACGTGTCAACTAGTATATACAAAGCCGTGCGGCGTCATTGAGGTTGCAAAGTTACTTAATTCAATTTGAATAACGTAATTTTGTCACCACTTTCTGTATTTATATTCTTTTGATATGGCAGAGCAGAATATCGTAGACCGCTTGATGATTATGTATGATTGTGATACTCAAGCGAAACTTGCACAGAAGTTGAATTTTACTGAGGCGTGCATTTCGCAATGGCGAAGCACGGGTAATGCCAATTTGAACACGGTGATCCCCCAAGCAGTGGCCATGGGCATCAATCTGAACTGGCTTGTGACGGGCATCGGCGAGAAGAAAATTGCCTTCGGACGCAGGAATAAGGATGATCAGGAGAATGCTGCCATGACTGCCGTCAAGCGTGAAGTGGAGCGTCAGAAGATTCAAGCGGAGAAGCTGACGGATCAGAACCAGAAACTCTTCGACATAATCGTCGGCTTGCAGGAGGAACTCAAGAAGAAAGACAGAGTTATTGAGCGCAAAGAGAAACAGATTGAACGTCTTATCGAAAAGATAGGCGAGAAATAGTGATTCGGCCCGTATTTACTGAGGTTTGACTTAGTCAGTTTGTAGTATTTACTGCCATTGCTCAGTCAATATCACAACGTTCTCCAATAGTGTTCAGTAGATATAGGTCAAACCTCAGTCAAATCTCAATCCATACTCAATGGTGCGGAATCGATGTTCAATAACACAACGTGACAACATGGTTGTTGCTAGGTCGCAGCCGTATTAGCGAATAATAGACAACGATGTAGAATCTCAATACTATCCACACAATAGGCAACATCTGTTAGAAAACATTTTTATTGACGTTGTTTTTGTGCATCTTTGCGTTCAAATTAAATAGATATGCGAACGAAAGACTTGAACCGCATTAAAATTGTACTCGTTGAAAAGAAACGAACAGCCAAATGGCTGGCCGAAGAGCTGGGTAAAAATCCCGCCACGGTTAGTAAGTGGTGTACAAATGCGTCACAGCCAGACTTGTACACGCTAGACAAAATTGCGATGCTACTCAACATTGACAAACGAGAACTCATAACAGGTAAGGAATAGACCATGGCAGATATTATCCAACTCCAAGAATCGGAGTATGACGAGATTCTGCGACAGGCTGTCGCAGTTATCGACAAGACAAAAGCAATGGTGGCGACAACTATCTGTTCTGCCATCGGTACTGCTCATTGGGAAATAGGACAACTGCTACATGACAAGAAAGTCGAGAGCACACATGGAAGTGGAGTAGTCAATCGCCTATCGTACGATTTGAAAAAACGTTATCCACAGATGGGCGTCTCACCGAGGAATTTATGGGACATGAAGAAGTTCTACGAACGGTTCTGTGCTAGCGAACCAAAACTGCGACAAGCTGTCGCAGTTTTGCCATGGGGTCATATCTTGACCTTAATGCGCAAGTTCGGCAATGATGACGACGCCATACTGTATTATGCGCGAGAAATAGTATCAAAAGGTTGGAATCGCGAACTTCTGTCAAGTGCCATCAGCTTGAAAATGCATTTGCGTGGGGAGGAACACGTTGATAACAATTTCAAGCAAACTCTGCCAGCTGCGCAAGCAATGTTCGCAAATGAAGTATTCAGAAGTGGTTATAATCTGGGATTCCTCGGGGTGAAAGACCCGATATTGGAAACAGAACTTGAGGCCAGGCTTGTAGACAAGGTAAAACAGTTTCTATTGGAACTCGGCAAAGGCTTTACATACATTGGCAACCAGTATGTCCTTGAATACAATGGTAAGCGGAGTAAGGTTGACATGCTGTTCTTCCATCGTGGACTTCATTGTCTTGTGGCCATAGATTTGAAGATTGGCGAGTTTAAGCCTGAATATGCAGGTAAGATGAACTACTATCTGTCACTTCTCGATCGCTTGGAACGTCAAAAAGATGAGAATCGCTCTATAGGAATAATTCTTTGCGCCGAGAAGGATCGTGTGGAAGTAGAGTTGGCATTAGAAGAGATGGGGAAACCCATTGGTGTTGCTGACTATCAGCTGATTGTTCCACAGGACGAGCTAAAGAAAATTGTAGCCGAAGAAGTGGAGGCCTTTGGTAAAGAACTTCCTCTTCGTGCGGAAACCGAAGAAAACGATAAACAATAAAACAATCCATCAGAAGATTGTAAAATCGGCAATAGGCTCGTTCTATTGCCGATTTTATATTTTATGACTACATAGTCCAGTTTCGTCCTACTTCATCCCATAACTTCCGCTATCATTAGATAAACGCCGATTGCACCTAAAGGCTGCCTGCATCTTTGCCTCCATCAAGCGAAAAGGCAAGATGAACAACAAGGCAATCATACTCATCGGGGCGATAGGGACGTTGGCCATCATACTCTTGCGTAAGGCGAGAGGGTATGCGGATATGGCGCAGCAGATCTCGTTTGTGCCGAAGGTGTATTCCGCACCGAAGATCAGCATCTCCAAACTCACCGTCCCCATCTGCATTGACATCACAAACCCGACGGCAGAGAAGGCAACAGTGACCGTTCTCCAAGGCTCGGCGATTATTGCAGGGCGTGAAGTTGCTAAAGTTGACGTCCCAGAAGATGGCGCGACAGTTGTTATTGCACCGAACACCACAAGCAGACTGAAGGGACTGAGCATCGCCATACCCATCAATAACCTGCTCACCACGATTCTCGACAATCTCAATGACCTCATGAGCAAGGACTTCACGAAGGTCATTGCCAATACGTCGCTTCAGTTTGCCGTGACAGTCAACGGACTGGCTACGATAAGCGGTAACATGAGATTCGATAAGCAAACGTCGCTTGGCAGTCTTGGTCTCACGGCATCAAGCAAACGAAGCATACGACCACTCAGCGAGTATGCAGCGTTAATTCCACCACGCACGGAGCTACGCCACGAAGATGCTATACGGATGAGCAGCGCAGCGCCTGAGCAGACGGTCATGTTCATGCACAAGGTAATACGCGAGACGATGAGCGACACTGCTCGTTTGGCGCAGACACTCAAAGGTTCGACATTACGCGAGACACTCCAAAACATCTGGAACTTCGTCTATCAGCATATCCAGTACGTACCTGACTCGGCTGTCATGGAGCAGGTTCGCAGACCACTGCGCACTCTTTACGATCAGAAGGGTGACTGCGACTGCTACGCAACATTGATAGGTTCGATTCTGACGAACCTCGGGATTCCGTTTTCGCTTCGCATAGCCAAGTACAACGGACGAAGCTACTTCCAGCACGTCTATGTGGTAGTGCGCGAAGGCGACAAGGAACTTGTCGTTGACCCAGTGGTCGACAAATGTTTCTACGAGAAGAAACCGTCCGAAAAGAAGGACTTTCCAAACTAAGAACCATGCAACTTCAATATCTAAACGGCATAACATTAGGCGCAACGCAGACGCTCTTCGACAGCGTGCAACATCAACTACTGTACACGAGGGCCGACGTTGACTCTGTCATTGGTGGCTTCGACCTCGATAACTATCAGGGATTGAACACTGCTGCCGACACAGAGAAACTGCGCAACTACCTCATACGCACCAAGAAAATCGCAGACCAATCGCCAGCACTCATACAGTCGACTCGCAACCCCGAGACATTCTCGCAGATGTGTGCCTACATCTTGCAATATTGGGACACGGCGGAGCGTGAGCAGGCTGCACTGCTGATGGCGCAAAAGGAAAAGCAACTCTTCGACCACGGCATGATAAGGCGTGCTGAGGGTGACGAGTTCGGCTCGGAGTTCTTCAAGGCACTGTATATGATGCTGAGACCACAGAGCGAGATAGCAGGACTATGTGGAGCGACCATACTAAGACGCGCCAAGAATAAGCTACGCAGCAGCATACGTACAGCACGCCAAAACAACCAAGATACATCTTCTGCCATAGCAAGTACGATCCGCCGACACCGCAAGAGTCGTAGGGCAAACACTCCCAATCTGTCGGGCGTAGATGACCCGATGGACGAGCTCACGCTCTGCGGTGTCGTCTACGGATTGGAGGACGAGTATTATGGCAGCGAGGAGACTAATCGACGTTACCTCACTCGACTGCATAACGCCATCGATGAAGCACCTACACTCTTCTTTCCGACAGAACGTGAAGCTCGTGCCGTAGTCAGTGGTCTTGGTTCAGTGCTCGATTACTGGGACAATAAGGAGTTGCGTGATATTGCACTAACGCAGGCGCAGAATAACCCTGCACTCACGCAGCAATCATCGGGACTCTTTGGTCGCTTACGCAAGGCATTCAAGAAAATCGGCAAAGGGATCAAGAAGGCCGCTCAAACCGTTGGTAAAGGCGTTAAGACTGCGGCGCAGACAGTTGCAAAAGGAGTCAAGACTGCAGCAAAGGCAGTTGCTAAGATTACAAAGAAGATTGGCAAGAAGATAGCCAAGATTGCAAAGAAGGTTGTCAAGTTCCTCATACGCTTCAATCCAGTCACGGCCATCATGCGAGCCATATTGTGCCTATGCGCTCGTTGCAATTGGTTCTCGTTGGCATCAAAGTGCTATCCTGGTTCATTGAGTGAAGCAGAGGCATTGAAAATCGGCATAAGCAAGGCCGATTACGAGAAGAAGTACAAGCCATCGTATGCCAAGTTCAAGTCGGTATTCGAGAAGATAGGCGGCAAGGAGTCGAAACTCAAATCGCGCCTAAAGACGGGCTACGGACGCAAGGCAAAAGGCGACCTGAACACGAGCATCACTAAGTCAAGCCTAACCAAGCTATACGAGGAGGGCGAGAAGGATGCCAAAGAGGAAATCGCCGACGAGAAAGCGCAACTCAAGCAGGAAGGTGCAGTAGAGGACTCGACCGTGCCAGCTGGCGAGATTGTCAAGACGCAAGTGACGGTGGATGTCGTTGCCAACGCCATCACCACGACCGCAGCGACATCGCTATACGAGTCTGCGACATCGACTAAGGTTCTCGCAAACATACCAGCAGGAACGTCGTTGCTATACGATACGGCAACCAACAACGCCACCTTCTACAACGTCAACTACGGCGGTCAGAATGGATTCGTAAAGAAGTCACTTTGCCGTGCAGCGACAGATGCTGAGGCGAAGAAGTTGCAGACAACCGACACGACCAAGACTATCACCGTCGATGCGCCAGTGAGCGGTTTGGGATATGTAGAGCCAACGACATTGGCGGCCATAGCAGGTTCGGTGACAGCTGTCACGGGACTTGTAGCGACCGTTGCCAAAGCGTTCGGCAAGGAGAAGGCCGCCAACGTGGCCGAGACCGTAAGTAACACTACGAAACTTGCTCAGGGCATAGCAACGAACGTCAAGCAGGCGAAGACAGGAACCAATAGCAATGCAAGTAAGAGCAGTGCGACCACAACCAAGAGCAAGGTGGCAACGATCCTCGACAAAGGCATGAAGATAGCCGACACCGTCAAGCAGATAACAGCCGACTTTGCACCGACGAAGCAGGTCGAGCCGACATACATATCGCCAGCGTCATCGACATCGCCAGCTTCAGAGCCGTCATCAGTATCACCAATTAACCAAACACCTACAGAGACCGAGTCCGCCATCAGTCAACCGCAAACAACAACCGCAAACACTTCGTTTAGTGTAGCTCTCGCGCCCGCAACGAAGAAGTATCTCATCATTGGCGGTGTAGCACTCGTTGGCGGACTCGCAGTCTTTGCTCTCACCCGAAAACGATAGATATGGCAAACATAACCACAGCATCGGCACTCAAAAATCTGACTTCAGTCGGCAAGCGCGTCGTAGCTACGAAGACCGACCCACTCAACTTGCGCCAAGCACCGACAACATCGAGTCTGTCGCTACTACGCATACCACGAGGAGCGACAGTCGATGTGCTCAACTGCACGACAACGAGCGGATGGACACCTGTGCGATACAATACTACAGAAGGTTTTGTCTCGTCGCAGTATCTCGCTATGCCGAGTTCTTCCACAACGACAACAGCCGAGACCAAGCAGGAGCAGTCCGACGTGACGGCCACAACCATTACAAACCAACCAACTAACACAATACCCACCATGGGCGAAAAAATCAAGAAATACGGCAAGTACGTTCTCATAGCGGCAGGCGTTGGCATCGTCGCTTTTGCGGGCTATAAGCTAATGAACAAGAGCAGCGGCGGCAGCTCCCGTAAGCGCAGTAAATCGCTCAACGGCATCTCGCGCAAACCGCTCCGACTCAAGTAACCAAACCACTCAAACATCACAACAACATGGCAAAATCATCATTCACACGTGCCGTCAACTCGGACAGCCTCAAGCGCATCGGCTGTATGCTGCTTGGCGTGGGTGTCGGGACGTTCATCAGCCGCAAACTATCTGACACCGTGCAGACATCGGGCGTGGACGGCGTCTCCAACTACGCCCACTACATCGGTCCAGCAGCCGTCGCAATAGCAGGTCTCATGGCGCATCAGTCATCAAAGGACGGTATGCTTCGCGACGTGGCTCTCGGCGCTTCCATCTCGGGCGCATCGACAATAGTCAACAACGTCATCGGCAAGCAAGTCGTCTCACTCAATGGCGACGTAGAACCGCTTCTTCCAGGCATGGGCGGCGACATCCCATTGCTTCCATCTGAGAACTATGCAGCCACTCACTACGAGGCAGAACCAGAGGACGCATCAGCCGAGGAAGTGCCCGTAGACAACGTCGAAGGCATAGGCTCAGACCTCGCACCAGTTGACCTTTCGGGTATCGAAGAGGCAGCAATCGTGTAGGTCGCAAACCGACAGAATAAATAACCACAAAACCATCAATTCAAATGGCAAAAACAGTAAACGTCAACGCCTCAGAGCAGGCAACAGTCATAGGCGGCAAACTCGTCAAGAAGCATGGCTCGGTAGGTACTTACGACTCGTCCGCAAAGGTCGAGTTCGAGAGCCGTCTCGCGCTCCTCGACGAGGCAGTCGCAAAGGCCGTAGTCAATGGCAATCTCAAGATTGTAGACTACGAAATCTATTCCACCAAGTGTCTCAGCGAGTCGACAACCGTTGAACTCATGGAGTCAGCCGACCAGAAGAAAGTAGGTCTCCGCAACCTCAATAAGCGACAGCTTGAGGCCAACACCTACGCAGGCATTCAGTTCATACAGATACTCTACTCCGAGTCGTCTGACACCGAGGACAAGGCACGTGTAGCTACCGATTGGAAGCCAATTAGCGACTCACTTCTCCGCAATGGCGAACTCGAAATCAAGCAGGGCGACAAGATTATCTACCCGCGCAACTCCATGGAATGCTTCTGTACCACTTCTGACGCACAGCACGGTTTGCAGGGCATGAAACGACTTGAGAACATGAAGATCCTCGTGCCGCTCACCGACATCGTACCGACGCTTTGGCTACCAGCCGCTACGAAGGGCGCAATCAAGATTGTCTTCAAAGGAGTCAAGAACAATGGTTAAGCACAACTCGTTCGCTTTTAGTCCACTATAAACATGTTTCACGTCATTCCCATATCGTCCGAGTTGACTATCAGTGCTACGCCGCTTGGGGCGAAGAGTATACGCCATCTCTACTTTGAGAATAAAAACGACGGACTCTTCCACTTCAAGACTGCGCTTGACACCATCTCCATATCTATAGATGGAAAGCAGATATGCCGAGACCTTCTCGTGCTGCCGTTCTGCACCTCGTCACCTTACTCGCCAGACAGATTTCCATGGCAAAAGGTGGCGCTTGAGGTCAACGTCAACTGCAACCTGTCGGAGATACGCATCCAATCCACGGCGCAAGGCGACTTCAACGTCATAATGGTCTGTTCGGACGAGGGAGTTGACGAGTCACTCGGCTTTGACTTCTTCGAGACAAAACGCATCACTCTACGCAAGTCTGCCAACATTAGCGTCATACGTACAGCACTACAAGAGGCGTTCGACAAGGTGGCGCTCACAGCTACCACTCAGAGCGGTGATGGCGAGACAACCAGTTCATCGTCGATGGAACTCACCAAGGCCGACGTCCCTCGCCTATGGGAGCGCTTCCTCAAAGACCATATCGGCGTCGAGTGGCCATACACCATGTCGGGCTCGTCGGTGCTCGTGAGGACGGCGCAGTACTCCCGAAACGGCAACAAGGCACCGTCGCCACAAGAGCCAATGTCATGCCTCGCGAACTTCACTCAGCTGTTCTCGTTGACGGGACGTGCAGTATTTACAGAGAACGGCTTCCCAGGAATGATCATCGAGGGCACGCCCAAGGCTGCGCCAGAAAACCTCAAGTACGTAGGCGATGAAGGGATGGTGGTGAAGATAGCCGACAGCGCGTCGTTCTCAGTACGTATCGACGATGCCGTGTACACCACAGCTGACTACTGTGCCGACAAGAACATCGCAGGGACGGAGGTTCGCAAGGAAGACCTCTTCAAGATGGCCTCGTGGGTGCAGCAGAAGGCACTTTACAACAGCGAGTTCTTTAGACAGGAGAACATCTTCCGCTTCGATCATGAGCCAAAGATGATGTTCGTCTACAACCTGACGCGTATCTACTCGCCCAAGTCGAACGACGATGACGTGTGGCTGCACTGCGACTATCCGCTGACCTTCACGCTGTCGGGGGCGGGACGTGAGATTACAGAGCCAGACACCGACCTCGAACTCTACACCGCCAACGACCGCATACCTATGCGAGATGCGCTGATGACCTTCGACGAGGAGGACGGCGTGACGCGCTCAATATCCGTCAACGTCAACAGACGCAAGGACGCACGCGGCACTGACATCGCAATCACCAAACACCCAGTAATGTTCGCCGACTGGACACTCTTCTTCCTGTTCGGCTACAAAAAGATAGTCTAACAATGAAGAAAAGCTTTCAGATATTCAGGAACATCACCGCCAAGGGCATCGTCGAGAGTACCGACTCGGAGACAAATAAAGTCACGGCTGGCGGCAATATCGTCTCGATGACCGACCAGCTGCGTCAGGACTTCTCAAAGTGCACGGGCGTGTTCGTAGTGCCACAGTCGGCAAGCACCGATCTGTCGGGCGTAACATGCTCGCTGAAGATTGCACAGAACGAGATCTTGCCCGACGGCTTCGACCTCTCGCTCATAGCATTCAAGGGCGAGGTGTCGCTCGGGCAGACAATCTACGATTTCTCTAAGGACGAGATACCCGCCAAGTCGAGCGAGTTCGAGTTGATACTTACCAACAACACCAAGACCAACCAGACGTTCAACCTCTATTTCGTGCTTGAGCGATGATTTACGTAGCTACGATAGAGATTCCGAACCATAGGAAATGGGGCTCGGTGCATCAGGTGGAGGTCATTCTGCCATCGCAGGTGCGACACGTCAGGGCGTTCTGGAGCAACGTCACGCTACCTACGACAAGTGTCCTCTCCAAGTGTATTGCGGCATCGAAAGGTAGCCTCAAGCAGACCGCATACGGCGACCGCTCGGTGCAGATTGGCTCTCTGTCGGCTACGCTCAATAACACGCATGTTGTTGCAGATTCTACGCCACTCTGCGTGTTGAGCAAGGCCAATAAGAGCTGTTTGAACCTTTCGAGCGTGAAAATGAGCGACTGTCACTTGATGACACGTGCGAGGCTCTTGACTACTTCAGTCTGACGGCTGACGGCAAACCCAAGAACATGAGTACGAACGGCTACACTGCCAAATTCTACATGGAGTATGATAAGTAGGTTAGCATACATAGAACAGCAACGCTTCGAGCGCATGGGATTCAAGACGGTTATCACACCAACAAGTGTAACAGTCACATCGCCTTTGCAAATCATGCAGCTGATGAACGATAGCTACATACTCACTGGCATTCGAGCATCCGCGCCAAACCTCGTGGAGGACTTGAACGAGGTGTGTCTAATCTCGCCGACCGATAGTCTTTTAGCAACCGAGCAGGAGATTGCAACGCTTGGCACGACAACAAACCGCATGTTCCGCAACTATCTCATCATCAAAACGACGGGCGCTAAGGCGTACTCGGCAGAGGACAAGATAACGCCATTTCGACTAGACTTCATTCGTGTAACTCCAATCATTCAACAGAAACGATGACACAGACCGAAATACAGCTCACACAGAACAACCTCGTGGCCAAGCTCCGCACGTGCAACAAGAAGGTACGTTGGAGCATTGCCTACACTAAGCAGGGCGACCCAACAGTGCGCGAGTTCGACTCGTCGTATGAGGATGGTGCGCTCGCAGCTGCCAGTGTTGAGGAGAAACTGAACCTGCTCTTGAAGGACTCGCAAATCGACTATATCCGTGTTGATATGGGCAACTCGCGTGTCAGGAGCAAGGACTATGTGGAGTTTGTACTTCGGGAGAGTCAGCAACTCAATGGCGTCGCACCATATCGCAATGGAGAGGTGGAAATCTACTCTTCAGACACAAGAGACGTGCGCAATGCGAAGGCAGCATACAACCAGATGCACGGGAATGCTCCATTCGGGAATGTGAATGCCATGCTCGGACTGCTTGGTTTCGACACGGGTCTGAACGGCGTTGATGACAACTCGCCACTCGGTGGTCTCGGTGCAATCCTCGCCGTGCGTGATGGCAATATCCGTCAGCAGTACGAGATGAAAGAGCAGTCAAGGCTTCTTGACGTGGCGCATCAGGATGCAGCGACGCTTCGTGAGGAGATAGCTACGCTCAAAGGTGAGATTGTTACGAAGGATAAGACGATTGAAAAATTGTCGCGCAAGTTGGAGCGAAGTGAGGAACGTGTCGAGGAACTTGAGAAGATGAAGCCAGAGAACTCGCTTGGCGGCATCGCTCTCAAGGCACTTGGACAGAGCATCCTTACGGGCGTTGTCAAATCGAACACTGGCGTTATCAGTGCGCTATCGGGCATACCTAAGCCAGCTCTTGACGCTGCTATGGCGGCACAAGACGATGGCATGGGGCAATACTCGGCAGAAGCTGATGACGAGTCCGATGTGGAGGTGGAATCGGAAGATCCGCGCTCTTCACAAATGCAGCAGATAGGAACATGGACAAAAGGATTAACCGATGACGAGTTCAATCAGTTCTTGGCCATTATGAACGTCTTTATGCTCAACAAACAGTCGATGACGAGCCTCTACAATCAGTGGAAAATGGCGACAGTGCAGACACAACACGCGCAAGCGCAACCTCGTGGGGCTGTTATGCACGACGATAAAGATTTGAAACTACGATAGCCATGGCAGAGAAGTTCAAAGTAAACCCCATCACAGGCAAGTTCGACATGGTTGGCGACGGCAGTGGCAGCGAGGGCATGACCTACACCAATGCCGAGAAGACCATTGAGACAATCGGCGGTGTGAAGGCTGGTACTTCGTTTGAGAATGCTACCATGGAAGAGGTGTTCAACATGCTCTTCTATCCCGAACGCGGTCCGCTCATCTCTTTGTCGGCAAGCGATACCAACTATAATCGAGAGATTGGTGACGTAATCGACAAACTGACATTGACGGCGACAACGACAAAGAAGTCGTATGCTATCAAGAGCGTGTCGTTGTCCGATGGGCAGAAGATTGAGAATCCAAACGCTGCTGGCGGAGCGGAGGTGTTTACCGTGAACAATGTCGGTAAGAACATTTCGTTCACAGCTACAGTCACCGACGAGAAGGGTCTCAGTGGCAAGTCCAACGAGATAAAGTACGCCTTCCGCAGACCCATCTATTACGGCATCGTAGCTGATACCAACGCTAACCCAGGTATAACCCAAGGGCTCACAAAGGTTATACCTACGGCGAATAGTGGCACTATCACGGCAGCCTTCGGAAAGTTCGACTCGATGCGCATGATAGTGGCTGTGGCTGGCACCATCTCCGACATCTTGAACCCATCGGGCTACAAGATTCTGAACTCGTTCGATACACGGTTTGTCGTCAAGATTCCGTGTCTCGATGGACAGGAAGTGCCTTATAACATCTACATCTCGAACCCTAACAAGCAGGAGTCTTACACCTGCAAAATCACTTACTCACTCAACTGATGGCAAACTCTTTCGGCAAAGGCATAGCGATGAACTGCGGTTTCGACATGGGCTCTCAAGAGCTTGTGGACAATCGCTGTCGCTTCGACACGTTGGCGGAACGCGATGCGCTTGAGGAGATCAAGCGTGCCGTGGGTTTGCAAGTCTTTGTGCGAGAGACGGACACTGTCTATGTCTGGAACGGAAAGGAGTGGATCGCCGTAGGTGGTGCGAATGACGAGGGCGAGTATCAGGTGTTCGAGAACCATTTTCTGGCATCAGAAGCAGGTAAGGATATTGCCGACTGCCACAACTCCGATAACACTAAAAATGACTGTCTGAAATGATTACGAGCGACTCCAACATAATGCAGAAACAGGGCGACTTCATCGCTCGCAAGCTCATGCTCATGGAAACTCGTCTCAGGGAGTGTGAACGGCTGCTTGAATTGTACAAATGCAAGTGCAACGATAAGGATCGTGTGACTTTCGGGGACTTCGTTGAACATTCAGTGGAGACGGATAGCATTGTGTTTGGTGACTTTGTGGATGCTAAAGGTGGCCAACTCACGTTCGGATCTTTCGTCAATGCTGGCGGTAACAAGTTGACATTTGGTAGTTATATCAATACAAGCGGCAACTCTATGACATTCAGCAATTTCATAAATAAGACAACCTCTTCGCTAACCTTCAACAACTTTATCAATCATGGCTAAATACGCACTCTCGTTCACCACTCAGGGCAACGACCTGAACACCTACTATTTGGCGGCATCGGTACTGGGCATGGTGGCGACAAAGAATAGCAGTTCGTCGGTGTACATAAATAGCTCCTACGGCTTCAATAACGCCACGTACGCAAAGAATTTTCAGACACTCATCGACGGTGTTTTCGATTCGAAGTATTGGAAGACCGCCGTCAAATGCTTCCCTGCCGCTAAGATGTTCGCTATGGCCAACGTATCAAATAACGCCACCAAGACAGCTACGGCAGTCACATACGCCACTTCTACAGGCGGTACGACGGGCGCGAATAGCCTATCTGGCTTGAACTCGTGGCTCAATGGTCTCACTGGTTATAATCAGTGGTCGAACGTTGTAAACCTGTCTGTTCCGTACATCAATTACAAGATCTCGTGCATGAACGAAACCGACTACAAGGATCTCGTCAATGCCGTTATCAAGGCTGGCAACCTCACTGGGTATTCACAGACCAACTCTCCAATTCAGTAAACTCATAACACTAAACTTTCAACTCTAAACTCTTAATTATTTATGGTACTCAACACAATTCTCGCAAAGATTGGTGACTTCCTTGGTCGCAAGTTCAAGCTCATCGCAAGCCAGTTCGACAACATCATCAACGTTGTCATCCCCAAGGCCAAGACCGAGGCCGTCACCGAAGCCAAGAAGTACACCGACGACAAGTGCGCCGTCGTTCTCAACGAGGCTAAGGCGTACACCAACACGCAGATAAATAACCTCGTCAACGGTGCGCCCGAGGCACTCGACACCCTCAAGGAACTCGCCGATGCCGTCGGTCAGAATGGTGACATCATCACAACCATCAACAACACCCTCAGTGGCATCGGTACTTACGAAGAGTTCGTTGCGGCATTCAATGAGCAGGTCGGCAAGGACAGCATTTTCTATGAGAAAACAGCCTAACCACTAATCCCTAACCACCATGTTTGAAACGCTTCAACAATGGATGGCACTTGTACTCGTACCGCTCACCAGCGCTATAACCTGGTGGGCGGCGAGGCACAAGCGCAACACTGAGCAAGCGCAACTCGACAACGATACTGTCAACGATCTCCGTAAGACCGTCGATGACTGCGTGGAGCAGAACAAGCAGCTCTACGACAAGATTTTTCAGTTGCGTGTAGACTATGCACAAATCAAGACCGAGTGCATCGAGCTCGACAGCAAGAACAAGCAACTCGCGCAGACAATCGACATGCTCAAGCGTGCCAACGAGGAACTTAATCAGACTATAGATGCGCTCCGCAACGAGAACGAACAACTACGAAAACTCCTATCACCATGCAATACAAACTCTCAATCAAAGTAGATGCGAGCGGTGAAGCCGAGGTAAAGCAACTCGGCACGCTCCTCCAGAAGGTGCTATCTACGTCCGACAAGCAGGATGTTATCCGCTTGCTCGACAAGGTGGCCAAGAATCCTCTTCTCATCAAGACAGCTCTCAAATTCGCATGAGCAGAGTACTTATAGGCATACTAATGATGATGCTCGTCGTGGGCTGCCGACCGACGCAGTATATAGAGACAGTGCGAAAGGTCGAGGTGCGCGATACGCTCATAGTTACGAAGCCCGACACGGCAAGTCTGCGCGCTCTCATCGAGTGCGACTCGCTTGGCAATCTACTCATCCGTGAGATTGAAGCGCTACAAGGTGAGCGTGCGAAGGTCAATACTGGTGTCAAGTTTAACAACCCTAAGGAAGCCGAGATAAACACCGTGTACATACTTCAGCCAGACACAGTGTATATACCGATGTATCGAGAGCGCGAGACGACGACACAAACTGTTGCGCCCGAAGAAAAGCCCGACTTATGGTTCGCATGGCTGCTCATCGGCATCATCATCGGCTGCTTAATCACTTTCAAGCTAATCAAATGAACCTCTCCGACAACCAACTGCGCACGCTCGTCAAGGCGGCTGGCATCACGGCATTGGGCGTGACGGCTCTCGTCATAGGCGTACGTGTCGTCAAGCGCATCCGTGAACATCGTAACGAGAAGGAACTCTCCAACGCCGTCAATAGTCTGACAACTACAGACAAGGAGGTCTCCGCAACGATAACCTCTGAGCAGGCAAAGATCTTCGCCAACACGCTCTTCGAGGCGTTCAACGTCTGGAATGGCACGGATACCGATGTCATCAAGTCCGTCATTGCCAAGCTGAAGAATGGTAAGGACTGGCTCGCAGTCATCAAGGCGTTTGGAGTTAAACCATACGGCACGACGGGAACTCCATGGTTTGGCGATGGCATACAGCTCGACCTCGTAGGTTGGTTTCGCAAGGAGCTCAGCGGCTCAATGATGGAGGAGATAGAAACGAAGCTCAGCAAGTATGGAATCAACATATAACCGCAAGTGGGCAATTCTGCTTGTGGCTGGCATAGCTACGACCGTTACTGGCATCATCGCATACCGCAAATACAAAACGCAAATCATGAACCTCGTTGACATGACAAAGCTCGCTCTCGTGGGGCGCACCATCAATAAGATTATCGTTCACTGCACCGCCACACGTCCGTCGCAGGCTTGCACCGTCGAACTGATTGACAAATGGCATCGTGAGCGTGGCTTCGACTGCATAGGCTATCACTATGTCATCTATCGTGACGGCTCTGTGCATGAGGGACGACCGCTGTCGAAGGTCGGTGCACATTGCACGGGTCAGAACTCAGACTCCATCGGCATCTCTTACTGCGTTGGCGTGGCTGAAGATGGTAAGACACCGCAAGACAACCGCACAGACGCTCAGAAACAAGCTCTCAAGCAGCTCATCAAGGAACTTCGACAGGCGTATGGCGACATCCCTGTCTACGGGCATAGGGACTTTGCTAACAAGGCGTGCCCGTCGTTCGATGCAAAGAAAGAATACAACTAAAACTCAATAATCATGGCAACAAAGAAAACCACAAGGCGCAAGGCTTCTACAGCTCACACCTACAAGAAGCGCACGACTACTCGCAAGACAACCGCTCGCAAACGCACTACCAAGAAGGCGACCAAGAAGACAACCAAGGCAGTTGGTAGCGGTTCGGTAAGGAAAGCCATTCGCAAGGCGGCTGCAATCGTTCGCTCTGCCGTCCGTGCAAAGACGCACAACGAGACGGCAGCACGTAAGGCTGGACGAGCCGTGCGTGGTGCTGCACGTCAGACAATCAAGAAGAACGCTGGAGCATCAGCTCTCAACGGCGTGAGGCGTAGTCGTCGCAGCCGTTAGTGCCGCACTAATCGCTTCAATAGTAATCTCGAAACGCTGATGTGATGAGCATCGGCGTTTCTTCTAAATCATCTGACTCATGAACCCAACAAATACAGCCCTTATGCTCGCCCTGCTCGGTGAGCAAACCACACCCGCCATCGTCGAGGAACTCTCCGACACACTCATGTACGTCGGCTACTGTCTGCCTACTACCACAAGCTACGATGATCCGACATGGCTGATACGTCGTGTGAAGAAGGCCATCAATGAGGACGGCTCTTCAGTTCAGACCATCATGTACCCGAATGGAGAGAGAAAGTATAATCAGAAGTGGAGTGAGAGGGGGGAGGTGACATTCAAGCATGCATCCGATTGGTCAGAAAACGATAATTAGGGCTTGGAAATTCTTTAGACTCAAAATAAATTACGCCTCCTTTTCTTTGCGAAATGGGGGCGTATTTGCGTTAAATTTGAGAGGCAAAACAAGGTCGTTGGGGAAGTGCTATAGAGTCAAAAGTTTGATACTTTCTTGATACAATATTTTGCAATATATTGAATAACAATATCGTTTCTAAATCCCCTCCAACGACACAAAAAAAAGCCCAGAACTACACGTTCTGAGCTTTCTCTTTAGGAGATATAGAAATAAATATCGCCTCTTATTTTACGCTAACAACAGCCTTTGCACCGCTTAGCCATGGTGCGCTGAAGCTAACTTCTATATTTTCGTTATCGCCGCATGCTTCGATGTAGGCTGTTAGCTCACCACGGAATGCACGCTGATGGTTGTCGGTATAGTCGGTCATATCGCTATTGTTGCCAGCCTCGAGACCAAGCAAACGACCATTTTTGCTTACGGTGCATGTGATGAGATCGTCGGCAACGACTACAGGAATGCCCTTTTCATCAACTATCTGAACTCGCACGATGGCTACACCGCGCTCTTTGCTGATGCCATTGTTTACCACGTTGGCTTTGAGTGCAGCAGGACGTGCCGATGTTTGTATGTATGTACGACATAACTCATTGCCATTAGCATCAAGGCCAACCGCTTCGAGTTTACCATCGGCGTATGGGATATCCCACGAAATGATGCCCGTTTCGTCGTCGTATTGCTTCACTGCACCAACTTCTTTTCCATTTAGCAAGAGTTTGGCTTGTGCCGCATTTGTGTATATTACCACACGAATGCTCTGACCTGCGACGTAGTTCCACGTAGCCCAAGCATCCATCGATTTGTAGTCGTGCTTTGGTGTTGGATACGTACCGAGGCTAATAACAGGTTTGTCACTCCACAATGCCTGACGGAAGAGACCGCGAGGCTTGAGGCGACCATCGAAGCTAACGAGACCAGAATAAAAACCACGTGCAGGCCATACGCCCGACTCTCCAAGATAGTCGATGCCCGTCCAAAGGAACTGACCGAAGATATGCTTATTGTCGCGCACCGACTTCCATGCTGCCATGTCGTGACGATTTTCGCTGCCAAAGATCACACGATTTGGATATGTCTCATGGTCAACATCGTAGCGATCTTCTGTGTAGTTATAGCCACAAATATCGAGTGCAAACGGATATTCGGTATGGTTCGACATCACTACGCCAGCCAATGCAGCCGTAACAGGACGCGAAGTATCATTGTCGCGCACCACTTGTGCGAGGCGCTTAGCTATGTTGCCAAG
>JAEEGL015955404.1_pt1 | contig 26119 bp, 24 predicted proteins | sample 9134231 | NCBI WGS metagenome assembly JAEEGL01 (sample SAMN16246548, study PRJNA631951) | gut metagenome | biome: gut microbiome; feature: rumen; material: fiber-attached | host: Bos | place: Iran: Karaj | collected 2018-10
TGCTTACACCAAGTATCACTTAGAGCTCGGTGAAGTTTCATCTTATCCACCAGGATACAAGGAGAACGCTGGTATCTTCTGCCATAACAATCCTTGGGTTTCAATCGCAGAGACAGTTCTTGGTCACGGCGACAGAGCCTTTGAGATCTACAAGAAGACATGCCCAGCATATATTGAGGATATAAGTGATGTTCACTGCACAGAGCCATATGTATATTCACAGATGGTTGCAGGTAGAGATGCCAAGTTCTTTGGACAGGGCAAGAACAGCTGGCTTACAGGCACAGCTGCCTGGACATTCGTCAACATCTCACAGTACATCCTTGGTGTATATCCTACACACAATGGTCTCTCAATCAATCCATGTGTTCCAGCAGACTTTGGCGATTTTGAGATCACAAGAAAGTACAGAGGTGCCGAGTACCACATAAGCGTCAAGCAGAACGGTGCACAGAAGGGTATCAGCAAGCTTGTCGTAAATGGCAAGGAGGTTTCCGGTAACATTATTCCTTACGAAGAAGGTGTTAAGGAATATACCGTTGAAGCTATAATGGGCTAAATATGTAGCCTGCGTAATCTTTTGAGGGGAAGAAAACGCTAAGGGAGTTGTGACAGATTGTCACAGCTCCCTTAAACATTTTATTAGTATTTCATTATCCTCATGACTTTTTACAGCCACCCGGTAATAGCCCTTTTCAAGGCCTATAAAATTGGAACAATCTCTGATAAGTATTTCTTTTTCCAGAAGATAACTATAAAGATCTCCCCTGTTATCATAGAGCAAAAGAAAATTCGTATCCGACTTAAATACCTTAATTCCGCATTTCTCAAACTCCTTAGAAAGAAAGCTTCTCTCTTCTTTAATATATACAAAAGACTCATCTTCATAGCCCTTTAGGCAGTGTCTGGCGCATCCGATGCCCGCCCTTAGTGCAAAAGATGACATATTCCATTCTGGCAGATATCTTTTTATATTCTGTATGTTCCTACTCTGAGACAAAAGAAATCCAACTCTCACTCCTGGAATAGAAAAAAGCTTGGTGTAGGCATCAATCACATATAATCCGGAACAATCCCTGATATAGTCTCTTGCTGATTTTTCCCCTTCCGACAAACTGAAAAAACACTCATCTACTATGAGTTTTGTTCCAGTCTCCTGACACCTGCTTATTATTTTTTCGAGTACATTTCTACCAATACACCGGCCTGTAGGATTATTGGGATTTGCAAGAAAAATTGCATCTACGTCTCTCTCTATTGCATCTACCAGATCATTAGTCACTTCAAAACCATTTTTCTCAGAAAGATGGTAGTATTTAATCTGGCAATTATCAAGCATTCCAAGAGCATGTTCATATCCCCAAAAGCTGGGAACAGGAAGGAGGACCTTGCGAGGTCGCAGCATAAGCGTTGCAGCAGCAATAAGCTCCGATGCCCCGTTTCCTCCTATTATCATATCTGGTGTAAAAATGCTTTTGTAGGAACTACTATTCTGCGCCTTTGAAACTGCGCTCCGAAACTGGCTCTGGGTCATATCCGGATACTTATCCACATTAAATACCGTCTCAATCAGCTGATCCTTTATATCTTCAGGACAAGGGAAGGGATTTGTATTTACTGAAAAATCATATTTAATTTTCTTATCATATATCTCGCCGCCATGAAGCATTTCTTACACCTGCATCGTATTTACAAGAATCATAATTATCAGTAAAACTGCCATGCACAAATATGTTGTGCCATACATTAGCCTGTTGGCTCTTTTAATATCTTCAGCTTCCACAGGCCTAAAGTCATCTCCTATAAAGGGCTTATGCACTATTTTGCCAAAATAGCTGGCATCTCCTGCAAGCCTTACTCCAAGAGCTCCCGCGCAAACACTCTCTGTCTGTGCTGAATTGGGACTTTTGTGGTTGTATCTGTCTCTTTTAAAGATTGCAAAAGCTCTTTTGCCAGAGAAATCTCTTCCACACAAAAATGCTGCACCGATCATAAAAAGAGCACTAAGTCTTGCAGGAATATAGTTTAAGAAATCATCCATCTTAGCCGCTGCTCTTCCGAAATACTCATACCTGTCATTGTGATAGCCAACCATAGAGTCCATGGTGTTTACAGCTTTATAAAAAAAGCCAAGGACAGGCCCTCCAATAAAGGTATAAATAAGTGGCGCTATTACTCCATCAGAAGTATTTTCTGCCACTGTTTCAACCGCTGCCTTGGCAACGCCTGCTTCATCCAAGACTTTAGTATCTCTTCCAACTATCATAGAAACTGCATATCTTGCATCCTGCAAGGTGCCTTCCTTAAGAGCCTTATAAACCTTCATGCTCTCAACCCTAAGGCTCTTTGCTGCAAGGATATAGAAGGTCATTACTGCTTCAACCATGATTCCAAGCACAACATGTACCTTATAAGAAAAATAAAACAGCAAAAAAGTAACAATAACCGTTGTCAAAACAACAATTATCCACAAAATAATCCCCTTCCATAACTCTTTTGAAGGATTTCGGTCATAACCTTTATCCTTGTCATCAGCCTCTTTAGGTCCCATGAGCCTTTTATCAAGGAAGCTTATGAGATTTCCGATAAGTCTTATGGGATGTGGAATATTATAGGGATCTCCAATTATCTGATCCAGCACAAAGCCCAGGAAAAAGGCTATACTGTGAAAAAACATAAAACACCTCTACTAGTACTTTTAATTCAAATATCAAAATAAACAAAAAGAATAAGCATCTGTAATATAACTCGACACAGCAACAGCCACCAAATATATACATTCTGCCATGCAAATAAAATATCCTGCCGTGTCTCCAGTGACTCCTCCAAATCTCTTTTTGCAAAGATAACTATAGTGCAGGGTATAGCACAAAACTGCAATTAGAGCGATAAAAGTGCCAATTGGCCATATAATAAGGCCAAAGCCCGCGCCTATAATCAAAGAGATATACAGAATTATCTTCACAAAAAGATCCGCCTCTTTTGTTTCATTGTTGAGCATTCCGTCTTTTTTGGCCTTGGGCAGGTAAATACTTGTAAGCCCGCATAATGCCCTTACTATAACGAATCCTATAGAGTAAGCCAACACCCCTGGCAATGCACTTATAGAACTATCCTGCATGGTCAATGATAAAAGCGCTGCCAGAAAGCAAAGTCCATATTTTACCAGGCCTATAACCGCAAAAGCTCCGATGTGGGGATCTTTCATTATCTCAAGACTCTTTTCCCTATTCTGATAAGAGGAAAGAGCATCGCTAACATCCATAAAGCCGTCAAGATGAAAGCCGCCCGTTATTGCGATAGGAATTAAGGCAAGGATAAGCCCTAGAGCTACTCCAGGCAGATGCCCTTGACCAAGCCAGTAAACAGCCGTGCAAATACCTCCAATGACAACTCCAACAAGTGGCAAAAAAGCTATAGCCTTCTTGTAATCTTTATCCTCCCACTCAAAAATAGGCATAGGAATCCTTGAATACATGGAAAAAGCTATGGCCATCTGTTTTAATAATCTCATGTCCTGTCACTCCCTATCCTGGCTTTTTCTTTTAACCAGGTGCCCTCTTCAAAAACATAGATTTCATCAGAAATCTTTTTAAGTTCCTCATTAACCTGAAAAAGTGCCCTTACATATTTTCTGGTATCGTCGTCGTACCCTGGAGCCTCCATGGGAAAAGAATTAGATACTATCACCACATTTTCAGCCCTTTGACATAGATTACGCACATCTTTTATTATGTAGGCCACCAGTTCATTCCCGCACAAGGCCCCCTCTCTATGCATTTCATTTCCAACAAGATTTGACATGCACTCCAAAAGGCAGGTAGATCCTGCAATTCCATCCACATTTGAAAGCTTCCTGCCAAGGTCTTCCGGGCACTCTATAGTTTCAAACCCTTTACCTTGCCTTAACTTTCTGTGTTTTTCTATTCTCTTTTGCCCCTCTTCTCCAAAGGGAATCATAGTGGCTATGTAGTATCTGCTGCCGTTTTCTGAAAGACTTACTGCCATATCTTCTGCCATTTTAGACTTGCCACTATCAGGTATTCCTATGATCAGTACAACCATCAGTTAAACCTCTTGTATTCTTCTATTTTATAATCAGAAAACCTGGCTCCCTGAAGATAATAGTCAAGAACAAGGTCCAATAAAGGAAAGAGCATAAGGGCGCCAGTCCCCTCTCCAAGAGCCATGTTCCCATTTATATAAGGTTCAAACCCAAGAGCCTTAAGAGCTGCCATATTCCCCGCTTCTCTTCCTCTGTGAGAAGGTATCATATATTCCCTGCAGCCAGGAACCATCCCCTCTGCAAGAAGAGCCGCAGTGGAGCTGATAACTCCATCAATAACTACAGGCAAATGGCACTTGGCAGCTCCGATAAATACTCCCGCCATTCCAGCAATATCATAGCCACCAAGAGTTCTTAGTATTTCAAGGTACTTTTCATTTTTTTCTTTATACTTTTCAAAGTCATATTTTAAAAGTCCTCTTCTTATGACTTCCTTTTTTCGCAAAAGACCTGCATCATCAAGGCCTGCACCTCTCCCAACAAATTTGTCACAGTTGCCCCCGAGAATAGCTGACAGGACTGCTGCTGATGTAGTAGTATTACCTATTCCCATTTCCCCAACAGCCAGAATATCTTTCCCCTCGCTATAAAGCTTCTCGGAAACCTCTATTCCTGCATAGACAGCCTTAAGGGTTTGTTCCACACTCATAGCAGGCTCTTTTAAGAAATTATTACTTCCCTTAGAGACCTTTTTATCAAGAACTCCTGCAAGCTTTTCATCGCTGTCAATCCCTATATCAACAGGAAATACTGAAACGTGTGAGGCTCTCCCCAGGCTGCAGGCTGAGCTTATACCATTTCCAAGAGCCTTTGCAACTGCCAGTGTTATTTCCTTGCCGCTCTGGGATATGCCTTCCTCTACAATTCCGTTATCTGCGCACATTACCACCAGAGTACGCTCCGCAAGTCTCGGAGATATGTCCCTCTTCATGGCTGCAATGCGACATATAAGACTCTCAAAATCCCCAAGGCCGTCAATTGGCTTGGAAATTCCATCCCAAGCCTCTTTTGCCTTCCTGAAAATTTCTTCATCTGGCCTTTCTATTTTTATCTCGAACAAATCTTTCTTTTGATATATCATACAGATCCTTATTTATTGTCCTCACAGGGACAGAAACCTTTTTACAAATTCCTTGTTGGAAGGATAATACAAATGAGTAAATCCGCCAAAGACGTTCTTAAAGCTCTGGTACCCTTCCCAGGAGCGCTTTCCTGAAGGCTTTGACATTTTTAAAACCTGGCCATTATTGGTTGTGTCATAATAGTGAAATTCATGGCCCTTCATAGTCTCACCCATCTTTAGATAGGGATTGTCCAAAAGAGCTGTGACATTTACATATCCAAAATGTGACAGCTTCGAAGTCATGTGGGATTCTCCCTCAAGAACTCCAGCCATCAAAGCGGTATTCCCTTCTATATCCGTCATGCTATTTTGCAAATATAAAAATCCCCCGCATTCCGCAAGGATAGGCATTCCTTCCATGGCCGCTTTCTTTATGCGCTCTCTCATGGATACATTCTCCATAAGCTGTTTCCCATAAAGCTCCGGATAACCTCCTCCAAGAATCAGCCTGTCCACCTCTGGTAGTTCCTTATCATGTATCGGAGAAAAGAACTTAATCTCTGCCCCCATATTCTTTAAAAGATCCAGGTTATCCTCATAGTAAAAGCAAAAAGCCTCATCAAAAGCCACCCCAACTCTGGTCTTTATTTGAACTTCTTTTTGGTCTCCACTATCTATAGAAAGATCCCATGCCTCTTTGGCTATTTCAACAAATCTTTCAAGGTCAAGACTTTCCTCTAGCTTATCTGCTACCAAGTCTACTTTTTGAAGGATATCCGGCACTTCTTCTGGAAGCACCAGTCCTAAATGCCTACTGGTAAAAAGAGTCCCCTCAAGCTTTGGAAGAAAGCCCAGAACCGGGATATCCAGCTCTTTTTCTATCTCTCCGGAAATATCCCTGACTATCATAGGAGAAATATTATTTAAAATAACTCCCTTTAAGACCGTCTTCCCATTATCCTGGCCGTAATCTGCAAAGCCCTTTATAAGTGGAATTACAGACCTGCTCATACCCTTTGTATCAACCACAAGTATTGCAGGCGTCTTTGTCTTTTTACAAAGATCATAGGAAGAGCCCTCCATAGACAAGGCGCTTTGGCCATCAAAAAAGCCCATGACTCCCTCTATGATAGCCACATCACCACCTGAAGCTCCCGCCATCAGGGTTCTTTTTACCCCTTCTTCTCCAGCCATAAAAAGATCAAGATTTCTGGAAGGGACCTCCAGAACCTTTTTGTGGAACATGGGGTCGATGTAATCCGGACCGCATTTAAAGGCCGCCACATTGTAGCCTTTCCTTTTTAAAATTCTCATAAGCGCGCAGGAAACCAAGGTCTTGCCACTGCCGCTTGATGGCGCGCAGATCATAACTCTTGGAATTTGCACTTTATATTCAAAAGCCATAACTCACCTATTCTGCTCTAAAACAGCTATATACACGGGGTTTAGAGCATCTGCCATGTGGTAATGCCCCTTTGCCTGGTATCTTGTCACTGAAACAAGGGATACATAGGGCATTTCTAAATTCATCTTCCTGGCAAGGGTGGTGACCATTGATAGCGTCTCAAGTGTCACGCAGTTTAAAACAATCCTTACCTTTGGGTTTTCCTTTAAAACTGCCTTTAGGATTTCTTCAAGCTTTCCTCCGCTTCCTCCTATAAAAACATGGCTTGGCCTTGGTAAGTCCAGAAGAACCTCCGGGGCTGTTCCTTCTACAATATGTATATTTGACAGTCCAAACTTTTCCCTATTTTTGCAAAGAAGCTCTGCTGCCACTTTATTTTTTTCAAAAGCATAAACCTCTATATCCGGATGAAGCAAAGCTGCCTCTATAGAAATCGATCCAGTTCCCGCACCTATATCAAAAAAGACGCTTCCAGTCATAAGTTCAAGCTTTCTCACAGACAAGGCTCTGATTTCTTCCTTGGTCATGGGGACATCTCCCCTTATCATGTCCTCATCCCTGACAAAGGGCCCTGCAAGAATATTATCTGCTTTTTTATTTTCTATATACAAAAGAACTTTATTTCCATCTATCAGATTGGTATCAGGTTTCCCCTCTTTGACCACTACTTCTGTCAGCTTTTCTTTTTCGCTTCCAAAGTCGCACCCAAAAACCACCCTAAAATGGTCTCCTGTCTGAAAGACTTCCCCTACGATTCTCTTTGCATCAGATATATCTGAAGGAAGTACTATCAGCTTGGGACTTACCATAGCGTAGCCTGCCACATTACACTTTCTGCCGTGGGCACTTAATATCCTGACATCTTCAAGACTTACTCCAAGCCTGTTTGCAAATAGGGATACAGATGAAATTCCAGATAGCTTGCAGACCTTGAAGCCTGCTTTTTCAAATATTCCTGCAGACTTTTTGGCCCCGCTTGAAACTGCAATGTCACCAGAATAGGCAACTACAGCTCTTTTATATTCAGGATGTTGCTGGAGATAGTCTATTATCTTAGAGGTTTCAAAAAAGCTCTTTACCTTTCCAGAAAAGCTCTCAAGGCGCTCCACTACTGACAGTGCTCCAAAGATAATGTCGCTCTCTTCAAGAGCCCTAAAGGTCTCCAGAGTAATAAGCCTTTCCTCCCCAGGTCCTATCCCTGCCAGAACTATCTCTCTTTTTTCACTATTATCAGTAAAAGATATTCCAAGATATTCCGAAAGCTTTTTTAAAACTTCCTCCATGGAAAGATGCTCAACTTCTGTCTCAGGATTTGCACTACTATTTTCAGGATTTTTTACTACTACTGCCCTTATGCCGCACTGACGCGCTGCCTCAAGCTTTTCGTAGTACCCGCCAGTCACCCCGCTTTCCTTGGTTAGAATAACCTTGGCATCTATCTCTTTTATAAGGCTTGTATTTATCTGGGTAGAAAATGGCCCCTGCATAGCGATTATCTGTTTACCGGAAAGTCCCGCCTCCTGACAAATGGTGATGCTTTCAAGGCTTGGAAGTACTCTGGCGTAAACTCTTTTCACATCTCCTATCTGCCCTATGATCTCTTGTAAATCCTTGCTGCCTGTAAGAAGGAGTATATTCCCTTCTGTTTTCTTCAGGACTACTCCTGCCTCCTTCATAGTATTTACATAGGATACGAAGTCCTGCTGATAATCAGGATCTTTAGTATTTCTTGACAGCCTAAGGTAGGTTGTATGGGACTCTTTAGCCGCAGTCCTTATTTCATCTGAGGCTTTGACAGCAAAAGGGTGAGTTGCGTCTACAACAATCCCAAACTCACCACCGCTTAAGAGCTCTTTTATCTTTTCCTTTGAAAGCCTGCCGGTTAAAACTTTTGTTTCTCCGCTTCCAAGCTCAATATCTCTGCCATATTCAGTTGCAACGCTTACTATATGGGGAACATTCTCTTTCCTTAAAAAGTCAGAAAGAACTCTTCCTTCTGTTGTTCCGCCAAATATCAAAACCTTATCTTTCACTTCTGTATCCTCTTTTAGTGATCATATGTCCATCAATAAGTTCAGAACTGGAATTACCGATAAATACAGTGCAGAACATGTCTGCAGGATACTCAGTAAGTTCCTTTAAGGTCATTATCTCCATTTTTTCATCCTGCCTTTTGATATTTCTGGCAACGCCGCATATCCTAGTTTCTTCTAAAGTCTCCATAAGGATTTCTGCTGCCTTTTTGAGATATCCACTCCTTGACTTACTCTCCGGATTATAAAGAACTATGACCATATCAGCCTCTGCTGCTGCCCTCAGCCTTTTTTCTATTGTATTTACAGGAGTCAGCCTGTCGCTTAAACTGATCAGGCAAAAATCATGTATGAGCGGTGCTCCCAAAAGTGCAGCTCCGCTTATAGCAGCAGTAACACCTGGGATTACTTCTATTTCCACATTCTCCACATTCTCATCCCCATCTCTCTGCGCCAGCTCAAAGGCAAGTCCTGCCATTCCATAGACTCCGGCATCTCCGCTGCACACAAGCGCTACCACCTGACCTTTCCTTGCTCTTTCAAGGGCCATGGCAACTCTTTTCTCCTCGCCCATCATAGGAGTTGATAAGTACTCTTTGTCAGGAAAATAGGGTCTTAAAAGGTCGCAGTACACCGTATATCCAGCTACCACATCGCATTCCCTAAGGGCCTTATCCGCCCTGATCGTCATATCTTCATAGCATCCAGGTCCGATGCCGACAACATATAATTTTCCCATATCATAGCCTTTCCCATTCTCTGCCTGAAGTTATAATGCCAGCTGCAAATGTAACTCCATCCAGGGCTTTTTTGCTACAGATCAGCCTTGCGCCGTAGGCACACACTGCTCTCTCGCAGATATTGTCAACTCCAGTTACCTTTTTTACAAAGTCAGAGGAGCTAAAATCCCCCTCTTGAGCAAGAAGAGTGTCACTGTCATAGGTTATAAACTCAGCTCCAAGTTCCCTTGAAAGCGCAATGAGCCCCGGTTCCCCCCTCTTAATATCAGCTGAAACAATTGCTCTTACAGCTCTTTTTTCTATATGTTCCTGCGAAAGCCCTGTCAAAAGAGCTTTTTCAAGTTCTTCCTTTGTTTTTCCCTTTTTGCAGCCCATCCCCACTACAACATTTCTAGGAATAAGTAGGAGTGCATCTTCGTCATATACTCTGCTGGTTATGACAAGCTCAGCCTCTTTGGCATTAGTTCTGCGAATATTAGCCGGAAGCTGGATATTCTTATTTTCCAGATACTCTTCAAATTCTGGATCTATGTAAGCACTGCCGCTTCCTGTTTTTAATAGTCTTGCCGTAAATTCTTTTGCCTTTTTCATGTCTGTTATAACAAGATCATTTTCCTTGGCAAAAACGTCAACGGCAAATTCTCCCCTGGTATCTGTCGCTGTAGTCATTACAGCCCTTGCCCCTGTCAAAAGAGCTATCTTTTTGGCAGCCTCTACGGCTCCTCCCAAATGCCCTGACAAAATCGGGATTACAAACTCTCCCTTTTCATCCATGACAAGAACAGCCGGATCAGTCTTCTTGTCGCGGATAAATGGAGCAATTGCCCTTACCGCAATCCCGCAGGCTCCTATAAAGACCAGGATATTTCCGGACTCAAAGTTATCCCTGCTCCAATCAGATACAGAATCTACGCTTTCTATCTTAGGGGTACCAGGAAAAAGAGCCTCTGCCAGCCTTTCCATCAGCTCCTGCCCCTTGTCTGTAAAGCATATTATTTTGTATTTATCTAAGCTTATCTGCTTCAAACTATCCGCTCCGTTTTTCCTTTAAAACATTTCTTCCTTGAGCTTTTTTATTACCTTGCCATAGTTATCTCTCTCATGTGGGAAGGTGCAATCCATACAGTTTTTTATTCCTTTTTCTGTGTAGCTGTAGGTTCCTCCACAGTCCTTTATAGTGTATAGAGGACAATAACAGAACAGGCAGTTAAACCTCTCTCTTGGAAGATCGTGGCATGGGAAATACTCACACTTATCATTTACAAAGCATGCACTATGGCGCTTTATATCATCTCTTTCAAGTCCCTGCAGGATTTTTTTATACTTGTCATCGTCAAGTCCATACAGGTCTTTTATAAGAGCTTTTTCAAGAACATTTTTCGGCTCTTCTATCGCTACGTGTCCATCCTCATAGACAAGAAGGAGTCTGTCTGCTACATCAAGAGCAAGTTCTATTTCATGGAGCGACATTATTATTGTCACCTTTTCTTTTGCAAGCTTTCTTACAACATCCATAAGCTCCATTCTGTGCCTGATATCCATATATGAGGTTGGTTCATCCATCACAAGGTATTTAGGCTTCTGGCATATAGCTCTTGCTATAAGGCATCTCTGCTTCTGTCCGTCACTTAGTGCATCATAATGGGTATCTGACAGCTTTTTTATCTTCATGGTTTCAAGAGCCTCTTCCACAATGGCAAGATCTTCTTTTCCATACCTTCCAAAGCCATCTGTAAAAGGAAGCCTTCCTGATAGGACCACATCTTTGCAGGTCATAAGCTGAGGGCGTATTCTCTCTGTTGTTACTATTGAAAGCTCTTTGGAGATTTCTTTGGCTGATAGAGAAGACAATTTCCTAAGGTCAAGATAGACCTCTCCCTCTATAAGAGAGAGGCTTCCGTTTATGCCCTTTAGTAGCGTAGATTTGCCGCCTCCATTTGGCCCTATCAGGCATATGATCTCTCCCTGCCTTATATCTATATTTACATCTCTGACTACAACCTTACGTCCGTAGCCTGCTGAAACCTTTTCAAGCCTCATTTCGTCCATGTCTCCTAACTATCATATAAATAACTATTGGCGCTCCAAATAGTGATGTGACCGCAGAAATATTAAGCTCTGTGGGCGCAAAAAGCTGTCTTGCAAGAAGGTCACTAAACATGCAGAACACTGATCCGGCAAGGAAAGATGCCGGAATCAGAACTATAGGCCTTGAGGTTGCAAGAAGCTCTCTCATAAGGAATGGAACTGCTATTCCGATAAAAGATATTGGTCCTACAAAGGCCGTAACGCAGGCAGAAAGAACGCTTGAAATAAGTATGACCATTAGTCTTACAAATTTTACATTTATTCCAAGGCTTCTAGCATAGTTCTCAGTCAGCCTAAGTGCATCAAGTGGCTTACTAAGCAGCATCACAAGAATTGACATAAGCCCTACAAGAATAAGCGCATAGTATACGCTATTCATATCTATTCCAGAAAAGCTTCCCTGGGACCAGCTGTGAAGATTAACAATATCCGAGTCGTCAGCAAAGGCAATAAGAAAATCCGTGATGGCGCTGCAGATATACCCCACCATGATGCCTGCTGCCAATAAAACTGCCATGTTGGACACAACTCTTGATATGAGGATTATGAAACTTGTAGTCACAATTGCCCCCACAAATGCAGCTGACACCAGAAGAAGATTTGAACTTCTCCCAGTACTGCCCACTATAAAGATCAGGACTATTGCTACCATCATCTTGGCTCCAGAGGATATTCCCAGAATATATGGGCCTGCAATAGGATTTGAAAAGTAAGTCTGCAAAAGAAATCCCGACACCGCAAGGCCCCCACCTAGAATAAATGCCATGAGGGCTCTTGGCAGCCTTATGTCCATGATGATTGTGCTATTCACATCTCCCTGACTATTGCCAATAATGATATTCCATATTTCCCTGACAGGAATATTTACATTTCCTATGCCTAAGTTCATAAAAAAGGCAATAATTATCAGCAGAACCAGCATCAGATATACTGCACATCTTCTAACCTTTCTGCTTTCTTCCTTAATTGTCATCCTGTAAATCCTTCTTATTTTTTGCCCCTGAAAAGCGTTTCAAAGTCCTTGTCATATAGCTTTGACTTCTCGTAGTTTCCTGTACTTACAACGTCTCCAACTATTATTAGAGCTGTTTTATTTATTCCCTGCTCTCTTGCAATATCAGGGATTTTCTCAAGAGTAGAAACAAACTTCTTTTCATCCTGCCAGGTTGCCTTATAAACAAGAGCGCATGGGGTATCTGCCCTTCTTCCAGAAGCTATGAGTCTTGCACAAAGCCCTTCAATATCACCTGCCGATAAGAAAAATACCATGGTGGCTTCATGGCTTGATAAGGCCTCAACTGACTCTTTTTCCGGAACCCTGGTCCGTCCCTCCATTCTTGTTATTATGACGCTCTGACTTACACCAGGCAGGGTATATTCAAGATTAAGAGCTGCTGCCGCGCCGCAAAAAGAGCTAACTCCAGGAGTATCATCATAGGCAATCCCCAGCTTATCAAGTTCATCCATCTGTTCTCTGATAGCTCCATAAATACTGGGATCTCCCGTGTGGAGCCTTACAATGTCCTGTTTCTTTTGGTCTGCCCTTTTCATGATATCAATGACTTCTTCCAGGGATAAAAGAGCGCTATTATATATTTCGCATGTATCCTTGGCATATTCTAAAAGCTCTGGATTAACTAAAGAGCCAGCGTAGATAATAACGTCTGCTTCCTTGATCAGTCTCTGCCCTCTTATTGTTATAAGATCAGTTGCTCCAGGGCCTGCGCCCACAAAATGAACCATTTGCCGTTCCTCTCTTACTCTTCTACTCTTTTTAAACCATCTTCACAAACTCTAAAGCCCTGTCAGTCTGAGTCAGCTTAGTGTATTCGTTTGAAAAAACTATAACTTCTGCCGCAAGCTTTCCATCGCACCAAAATTCCATGTTTCTTTTTATATTATCTGCCATCAGTTCAAAGACCTTATCCCTTATTCCGGCCTCGGTAATCAGCCTTACAGCCTCATCTGTCATAACGCAGTCCATGACCTTTTCGCAGAGTTCATCTATATTCATGTCATCCCCTGAAACCTTTTTGATCAGGTCCACAAGTATTTCCATCCTGTGATCTCCGTAGGATGAATGTGTATTTTTTATTCCTCCTGACACCTTTACAAGTTTGCCTAAATGTCCGCAGAAAAGAATCTTTGAAAAGCCCGCATCTGCTGCCATTTTCACTGTATCATAGACAAAATTGGAACACATTACTGCCTTGTCCTCTTCTATTCCATATTCATCTCTTAGAAATTTAAGGCCATAGTTTCCAGGTGCCATCAAAAGTACCTGCTCATTTTGGGCTTTCATCTGGCTTATCTGAGTCTTTATGGTGGCAACTATTGCTTCATCGCTCATAGGCTTTACTATCCCGGTTGTTCCCAGAATTGAGATGCCACCCACTATTCCAAGTTTTGGGTTAAAGGTCTTTTTAGCTATTTCTTCTCCGCCTGGAGCACTTATTTCAACAGCTACGCCTTTATCAGACAAGCCATTATCCTGTAGGACCTCTCTAATATTTTCCTTTATCATCTTCCGCGGTGTGGAATTTATGGCAGCTTCCCCGACAGCCTGGTCAAGGCCTGGCTTTGTAACCTTGCCAATCCCCTCTCCGCCGGATATTAACACATCCTGCTCGCAAGTCTCTAGAAAGGACACTTTGGCATATATCTTCATCCCGTTTGTAACGTCCGGATCATCTCCGCCATCCTTGACTACAGCGCAGGATACGCACCTCTCTGTCCTGTCTATATCAAGTATCTCCGCAAGAAATTTAGGCCCTTTGGGAGTAACGATAGATACTGTATTAATTTCTTTTTGACAGATCAGCATCATAAGCGCCGCCTTAGCAGCTGCAGCTGCGCAGCTTCCAGTAGTGTATCCGCACCTTAATTTCTGTCCGTCTTTTTCAATGTATAGATTATTATCCATATCTTTTCACATATTGTACAAAAGAGAATTGCAGATAGCAGCAGCTACCCCGCTTCCGCCCTTTCGTCCCACATTAACTATATAAGGAACATCCATTTCAAGGATAAGCTTCTTGGCTTCAACTACATTTACAAAGCCTACAGGGACTCCTATTATAAGTTCCGGTCTAAATCCCTTTTCATCATACAATTCTCTTAGCCTTATAAGTGCTGTTGGCGCATTTCCAATTGCAAAGATAAGAGGCTTTCCTATCTGGGATGCCTTCTCCATGCTGACATATGCCCTTGTGACCTGCCTTTCTCTGGCTATCTGTGCCACCTCTTCATCTGCCATAAAACAAAAAGCTTCTCCACCAAACTTTGAAAGAGCCTTTTTATTTATCCCTGAAAGAGCCATATTGGTGTCAGTCACAATACTTGCTCCGTTTCTTATGGCATCCTTGGCTTTTTTTATTACATTTTCAGAAAATACCAGGGTATCAGCATAGTCAAAGTCTGCAGTTGTATGTATAGCCCTTACAACAGTAGGTTCTATATCATCTGGTATCTCTTTTCCCATCTGAGAAAGCTCACTTCTTATTATCCTAAAGCTCTCGCTTTCTATTTCTGATGGCAAAACCTTTTTTATCTCCATATATCTTTTCCTTATAAACCAATCGCATTATAGATAAGCTTCCAATCAAGGCTCTCTCTTAGTGTATCCGCCAGCTTATCAAGTTCTTTTTCCTGAATATCATTCTTGCTCTCAAGCTTAAAATCTCTTTTAGGAAGCTTTCTGTGTTCACAGACAATATCCACAAGTCTCTTTGCAAAATCCTTGCTGTCAAAAATTCCATGAACATAGGAGCCAAGGACATTTCCCTTGGTAACTACAAGGTTCTTGTTATCACTACAAGCCATGCTGCTTCCCATGTGAATCTCATAGCCTTCTATCTGACAGCCGTTTAAGCAATCAAATATTCCATCTGCGCCTTTTACTACTCCCTCAACCTGCTTCAAGGTCTTCTCACTTTTAAATACTGTGCTCACAGGAAGGAGGGATAAGCCTTCCTCCAGGCCCTTTTTCTCTGCGCCAAGTTCATCAGAAACACTAATTCCCAGCATCTGATAACCTCCGCAGATACCAACAACAATGCTCCCCTTTTCAGCCAGATCTCTTATTCTGTTAAAAAGACCTGTCTCTTTAAGCCATTTAAGATCTCCAATTGTATTTTTGGTTCCTGGCAGGATTATCAGATCAGCCTGGCTTAGAGCATCTTCTGAATCTGTGTAGATAACTTCCATTTCCGGGTCACTATCAAATATTGAAAAGTCAGTGTAATTGCTGATAAAGGGAAGTCGCACTACTGCTACTTTTACCTTTCCTTCCCCCTTAAAGCCTGATGATGTTTTAAGTCTTTCTGAGACGCTATCTTCTTCATCAAGCATTAGTTTTACATAAGGAACTACGCCTGCAAAGGGGATATCACAGTAGGCCTTAAACAATTCAAGGCCAGGCTCAAGAAGCTTTACATCTCCTCTGAATTTGTTTATGATAAGTCCCTTTATTCTGTCCTTTTCCTTTTGTGGCATAAGATTCACTGTTCCAAGGAGCTGGGCAAAAACTCCGCCAGGGTCTATATTTCCTGCAAGAAGAACTGGGGCATCTACAAGTTCCGCAAGTCCCATGTTCACAATATCATTTGCCCTTAAATTTATCTCAACAGGACTCCCTGCGCCTTCTATCACAATTATGTCATTTTCATCAGCAAGCCTTTCATAGGCTTTTAGGATGTCCGGAATAAAATCTTTTTTTATCTTAAAATAGTCTGCCGCCCTCATATTGCTGACAGGCTCCCCTGCTACTATGACCTGGGAAGTTGTATCTCCCATTGGTTTTAGCAGGATAGGATTCATGTCGGCACTTGGCTTTTTGTGGGCGGCAAAGGCCTGAAGCGCCTGGGCCCTTCCTATCTCTTTTCCATCTATAGTCACATATGAATTAAGGGCCATGTTCTGGGATTTAAAAGGGGCAACCTTATAGCCATCCTGATATAATACCCTTAGTATCCCCGCCGTCAGAATACTCTTTCCCGCTCCCGACATGGTTCCTTGTATCATTAGATTTTTTGCCAATTAAGTATCTCCTTAGTTAAGTCCGTGGAAAAACTCTGTCTCTTTTTCCTGGCTCATGATAACTTGATTCAAATTCTCGATTATAGTTCCAGTCTTTCCTGCAAATTGATACAGAGCTTTATCCGTATACCACACGTTTCCTTCTCTTACAGCATCAAACTGAGAAAAAAGCTTGTCTACAGAGGTAAGCTCATCGATTGTAGTTGGTGCATTTTGTATTGTTCCATTGTATATGAGGATATCTGCTTCTTTTGCATAGGCCAAAAAAGCTTCCACACTTATGGTCATCTGAGTAGATGCCATATCTTCCTGGTTTTCCACAGGTGACAGATACTCGCCGCCTGCCTGCTCTATCATTTTTGATAAGTAGTCATTTCCTTTTCTTGTAACTATCTGATGATTGGAATTGACAGAAAATACTGCAACCTTTTTCCCGGAAGTGCCACTGTTATCAAGGCTCTCCACCAGTTGCTTCTGCTGGTCAAAAAATTCCCCAGCCTCTTTTTCTTTATCTGCTAAAAGCCCATATATCCTGATCCACTCAAGTCTTCCCAAGGGTTCATTTTCGTAACTTGACCTGTCTATAAAAACTGGTATTTCCAGATCTTCAAGTCTCTCTAAGACCTTTGGAGCATGAAGGATCATAGTATTTTCTATAGCCAGCTGTATTTTCTTTTCCAGGATCATCTCATAATCAGGGGCATTATACTTGCCTCCATAGATAAGACTTCCATTTTCCATTGCCTCTTTTGCAGAAGCGATGTACCAGTCTTTTTCCTGAATGCTTGAAAGGCTGACAAGATAGGTAGCGCCAAGGCTGTCAAAATGGCACATTGCCCCGGTAGCGGCCAGATATATATCAGAAAGTGGCCTTTTTATCACAGTAGTGTCAGAAGGAAGCTTGTCCGGGCACTCTACGCCCTCAGGAAGTATCAGATACTTTCTGCCATCATCCACAGTTATCATGGCTATATCTTTTTCATACCTGTGTATTCTAAAGCCCTGAGCATAGTCATTTTCATCACTTGATAAAAGACTATACCCTTCTAGCGCAGGGGCATTCAGACTTTCAAGCCTGTCTTTCTCTGAAGCATTAGTCTTAAAGGCGTTGTCTTCCTGACTATCTTCAATAACCGCATCATCTTCCACCAGAGAAAAAGTAAGTGTGTAATCTATAAGATGCGGCGAACTCATAGCAGTAGTGTCTGCCTGAACCTGCATTTCTTTATCAAGGACCACAGGAATAATAAATTCCGAGTTTCCTTCCTCATTCACGGGAGAATAAGTCTTGCCGCTTACTATCATATAATCATAATTTGGACTGCTAAATACAATATCCGCAGTCATTTGTCCGTTTTTGACCTCTATCTTGCAGGGGCTTTCAATGTAAGCCTTTCCGCTTCCTCCCGTAAGAGTAACAGATGCGGCATATTCCCCATCTGGAATTCTGCCGCATCCCCACAAGCAAACAAGCATGGTCAAAAACAATAAGATAAACTTATAGCTTTTTTTATTTAAGTACACTTCCTGTATGCTCCACATATAATTTCTGAACTTCTTCAATTCTTCCAAGTCCTGAAATCTGACAATCTACGCTTTCAAAAGAGCCATCTGCTTCAAAGCCGCTCTTCCATGAATCTTCCTCATCTCCTGCCATGTCATTATTAGCATGGTCACCTGCAACAACCATAAGAGGACGAAGAACTACCTTCTTGTATCCTGCTTCCTTAACCTTATCAATAACCTGTGAAAGCTCTGTCTCTTCTGGTTCTCCCTCAACTGTTCCGATAAATACGTTCTCATAGCCAAGTTCATCCATCTGAGTCTGCATCTGTGAATAAGTAATCTTGGCAGTATGTGATGTGCCATGTCCCATAAATACAAAAGCTGTTCCAGCATCAGCAGCATCCTTAAGGCTTGCAAAACCGGCATCCTTAACAGCTGCATCAGTAATAGCCTTGGCAACTGTCTCTTTATCCTCATTGATCACAGTAGCATCTTTTCCAACTTCACCAAGAAGTGGCTGTGCAATAACAACTGTCTCAATCTTATCTTCATAATCCTTGAGTGTTGCGCAAAGCTCGTCATACTCTGCTCCATGCATAAGGTGAGTAGGCTGAATTACAAGTGTCTTTACGCCGTTGTCCACTGCTCTCTGAAGAGCCTGATCAACGTTATCGATCTTCTCGCCATCTCTTGCAAGTACGTGATTGATGATGATCTGGGCTGTAAACGCTCTTCTTACTGACCAGTCAGGATATGCCTTGGCAATAGCTTTCTCAATACCACCAATATCATTAGCTCTGCTGTCGTTAAAAGAAGTACCAAAGCTTACTACAAGTATCTCTTTTTCTCCGATATCATCAGCATTAAGAGGATCATCCTTGGAAGCATCTCCTGTATCTCTTCCAAAGTAGTCAGGATCTGCGCTTTCTCCCTCGACAAGCTCTTTTTGCTCATCTGTAAGTGCATCCCATGCCTCTTTTGCCTCTTTGCACTGCTTTTCTGTATCCTCAGTCCATTCCTGAACGTAGATTGCATCAATAAGCTCTGCTACATGGTCTGCCATAGCCTGATCGTCATCTCCCTCATGTGGTTTAACGTTTGAAACCTTTACCTTATGGTCATACCATTTTTCTTTTGTGCCGATAAGGGCAAGGTCAAACTCCTGGTCAATTGCTGGAACTGGAACATCAAAGCCATATACTTCCTCTGTTGTTCCGTCTTCATATTTTACTGTATCAGTAGTAGGTTCAAGAAGAACTGCACCCTCCTTCTGGGCATCTTCTGCTGTGCCAGGGAAAAGATTAACTATATTCTTGGAAGGAAGTGTAATGTGTATGGTCATCTCTCCGTTTGCAACAGTTAAAAGGCCCTGGTCGCCATATGCTTCATTTATATGGAACATGGAACCATCTGTTGTAAAGCTGGCATCGTATACTCCATCTTCAAGAGCTGCCTGATCTGCGTTTTCTGCAGGAGTAGTCTCTGCTACACTGGCCTCTTCTACACTACTTTCTGCTACTGTGCTACTCTCCACACTTTCTGCAGGCTGTGAGCCATTACAAGCGCACAAGCCAAATGCAAGTGTAGCTGTCAGCATCATTGCTACTAGATTTTTTTTCATAATAATTTGCCTCCTTTTTTGGGTGCATATTTACATAAGAAAAAAGAGAACCTCATCACGAGATTCTCCTACAAAGCATCCATATCAAATGCGCACATTAAGCGCACAACACTAACAGCAAAAGACATACATCTTTTGCTAAATGGCTTCGTACAGTCAATTCCTCGTGACCTTGGCTGCTCTCATAAGATAGCACCCTTTGTACAGCGACAGGCAGGTCTCCCGGCTGATCGTTTGTCATTTAAGACGCAGCATCTTCCCTTCCCAGGATACTATTTGCATATTCCCAGTGGTTATAAAGAGCTGCTGGCAAAAGCCAACGAAACACGGTGACGAGATCGTGCGGGATTTACACCCACTTCCCTTTTCATCTGCACATCAGAAAAATCCTGACTGCAGACACCTTCCGCCTTATTAAATTATAAAGTCATAATAACACATAACCTCAAATAAAAATAGACCGTTAGCTCATTATGTCTTTGCAAGCAAACGCCAGTGGGCTTTTGTGGGCATGGGTTGTACGTCCAAGCGTAAATTGTTGCATGAATGACGGTTGTTATGGTAAAATGTGATGTTAGTCGGAGGTTTATATGAGCAAAGATATCAAGCCTAAAAAACATAGGCATAAACGTCATTATACCTTTATGATCATATCTGGAGATTCAGACGGCAGCACCAAGCGTTTGCATCTCAATCATTTCAAGACTCAGCTGCTTGCGTACTCATGTTTTGTTATAGCCCTGGCAATCGTATGCTACATTATCTATTCTGCTATAACAATTAGTTCGCTGAGAGACATGCAGTCACGGCAGAGCGCGGAGATACAGGAACTTACAGAAGAAAACAGTTCTTTAGCTGCCGATAATGATAAATTGCAGACTGAGGTAGAACAGCTCTCTGCTGCAATCAATAAGAGGCTTGAAGATGAACAGATTTCCGCGGAGGAGGCACAGGCTCTTGCTATGCCTACAGGTTTTCCTCTTTCAGGAACAGCTTCTATGACAAGCGCAGTTGACGACACCAACTCTACCACTATTACTGAGCTTACAGATGACAACAAGGATTCTGCTACAGGCAACCCAATTGTCATGTTCACAGCTGGGGAAGGCAGCAACGTTATAGCTTCCGGAACAGGCACAGTACTTAGTGTTACTACTGATGCCAAGTTTGGCAATATGGTTTCAATCGACCACGGCAATGGTTACATTTCCATTTATAGAAATGCCGGCGATCCCCTGGTAACAGAGGGAAGCTCCATAGACAAGGGCGACATCATTTTTGTTGTGGGTGAACACAATACTTCCCTTGGATATCAGCTTCAGCAGGACGGCAAATATATTGATCCAGAAGAGTTAATTGAGATTAACGGATAAAACGGAGGAAAAAAAATGTTTGGAAACAAGAAAGAAGCTGCGACTATCGAATCAGCTCTGGAGCAGGTTGGAACTATAATCGGTCCAGGTGCGGTTATTGACGGTCCTCTTACCACCAAGGATTCCACACGAATTGATGGTACTGTAAAGGGCAATGTCACAATCAGTGGTGCACTCATTGTTGGTCAGGAAGCTAGAATTGATGGAACAGTTTCAGCCATGAACGTCTATGTTGCAGGAGTGATAAACGGTAATATATCTTCTCCTCAGGGCAAGGTTGAGATCAGTGACACTGGTAAGGTTTTTGGAGATGTTACTTGTAAGGGAATCATCATTGACGAGAATGCCGTATTCCAAGGTAAGTGCGAGATGACAAATCTTGACAAGAACTCAGCTACAATTGCCAAGGAAAGAGCTACTGCCGAAAAAAGCGAAGAAACCAAAAAAGACGACAATAAGAACGAAGATAAGAAATAATTTATAATATAATAGATAAAAAAGTCGAGTGCCTGACCGGCACTCGGCTTTTTCTCTAATAGATATTGGCTTCAAATATAAAACAATCAATCCTGCATTCTCTCGAATACAAGCTCATAACCGTCATCTCCGTAATTAAGAGAACGGTTAACTCTACTGATAGTAGCTGTTGACGCGCCAGTTTTCTCAGCAATCTCAAGATAAGTCTTGTGATCCCTAAGCATAGAAGCAACTTCAAATCTCTGTGATAAAGATAAAAGTTCATTTACTGTACAAAGATCTTCAAAAAAACTATAACACTCTTCCTTATTCTGAAGGCATAGTATTGCGCTAAACAGGTGATCAACTGCATCTGTTCTGATTTTCTTATTCATACGTAAGTCTCCTTGATTTTATTTTCGCCATAATTTTCTCTGTATTCCGTATAAAATACTTTCGTGCTTAAACATTTTATCACTCTGAACCAGTAAAGTAAAGTGTTTTTTCGCCTTTACTTTTGCACTTATATGTGATAATCTAGTTTTGTTGTCATAGTACAACAGAACGATTATTTTTTTATTTTTAGTGGAGGTATTACAATGAACAAAGGTACTGTTAAGTGGTTCAACAACCAGAAGGGTTACGGTTTCATCTCTGACGAGGCTGGAAATGATGTATTCGTACACTATTCAGGACTCAACATGGAAGGTTTCAAGTCTCTCGAAGAGGGTGCTTCTGTAGAGTATGATGTAATCCAGGGCGAAAAGGGACCTCAGGCCGTAAACGTTAACAAGCTTTGATCCAAGGTAATTCAGAGCTAATTTAATCAGACTACAAAGTGCCTTATTCTAATATATATATATTGAATTCGCAAGATTGTAACAATGATTAATCAACAAAAGCCATCTGGTGCAAACCGGATGGCTTTTTTGACCTAACGAATTTGAAAACTTTTTTCTTTAAATACAACTCTTTATCACTTCATCTATTTTTAAACTTCCACCGAAAATATCAAGTGCGCTTCCCACAGTAATATCAACCTTGTTTTTGCCAAGGGTCTTGACTATCCCTATATCCTCTAAAGTATGAACTCCTCCGGCATAAGTTACAGGAATCCTGCCCCAGTCTCCAAGTATTCTTAGAACATTCTCTTCTACACCATTTTGCTTGCCCTCAACGTCAGCAGCATGGATCAGAAATTCGTCGCAGTACTGAGAAAGATCATCAAGAGTTTCCTTATTTAGCTCAACACTTGTCATCTTCTGCCAGCGATCTGTAACAACAAAATATTTTTTGCTATTATCAGCTGTATCTGTAGTTTGTATTTCTACAGGATTTCCATCTTTATCCACAAGAGCAGCTTTGCAGGAAAGATCCAGAACAATATGTTCCTTGCCTACAGCTTTTACAAGTCTTTTAAGATTGGTCTTATTTATCTTTCCATTTTTAAAGACATAGGAAGTAACAATAACGTGAGATGCACCAGCATCCAAAAAATCCTGAGCATTTTCACTATTTATTCCTCCACCAATCTGTAGGAGTCCAGGTGTAGCAGACAGTGCTGCAAGGGCTTGTCTCTTTGTGCTCTCATAGTAGGGACTTTCTACTGGATTTAACATTATTATATGTCCGCCACAAAGTCCCCTTTCGCGATACATTCGGGCATAAAAGTCAGCTCCCTTCAAGGAAGAGAAGTTTTCAGTTGCCTTATCTCCTGCATCCTGAAGGCTACTTCCAACAATCTGTTTAACTTTTCCATTATGTATGTCAATGCAAGGTCTGAATCTCACTTTTGGCTCCTCCCCCGCTGTTTATCATCATTATGCAAGCGCATCAGCCATATCATACATTCCAGCTGGCTTTCCAGCAAGGAACTTGGCTGCTGTGATGGCTCCTTTTCCAAAGATAGCTCTGGAATAGGCCCTGTGTGAGAATGTCACAACTTCATCATGGCCAGCAAAGATAACATCGTGATCACCTACGATTGTACCACCTCTTACTGCAGAAATACCAATTTCCTTGGGGCGGCGTTTTTCTCTTCTCTGGCTCCTGTCATAGGTATATTCGTACTTGTCATCAAAGGAATCATTGATAGCATCTGCAAGAGCAATAGCTGTTCCTGAAGGCGCATCAAGTTTCTGATTATGATGCTTTTCAACAATTTCGATATCAAAGCCAGCCTCTGCAAAAAGAGGTGACACCTCTTTAAGAACCTTTAAGAGAGCATTAACTCCAACTGACATATTGGCAGAACGAAGGATTGCCACCTTGGAAGAAGCCTCCTCTACCTTGGCTAGCTGCTCCTTGGATAAACCTGTAGAGCACAAAACCACTGGTATATTTTTAGATACTGCATGATCAAGAAGTCCATCTACAGCAGAAGCATTAGAAAAATCAACAATTACATCAGCCTCAACATTACACTCAGAAAGGCTCTTAAAAACAGGAAATTCATAATTATTCTCGCCAAAAGCATCTACTCCGGCAACTACCTGGATATCCTCATCCTCTTTTACCAAATCTACAATAACATGTCCCATACGGCCATTGCAGCCATGCATGATCATTTTAGTCATCGCTTATTCCCTCTCTTCTATCGTATTAGCTTTTTCTGCTAAGCGTTGTCCACTTTGTTCTTGTCATTATCAGATAAGTCCGAATTTCTTCATCTCAGCCTCAAGTGCTGATCTGTGTGTCTCTTCCATCTCTGTAAGAGGAAGACGAAGTGGGCCAGCCTCAAAGCCAATCATCTTAAGTGCGCTCTTTACTGGAATTGGGTTAACCTCAGAGAAAAGAGCCTTCACAAGAGGAAGAGCCTTGAACTGAAGCTGTCTTGCTGATGCAAAATCACCCTCAAGGCACTTCTGACATATTTCATGTGTTTGTCTGGGAGCTACATTTGAAAGGACAGAGATAACACCAAGTCCTCCAACAGACATAATAGGTACGATTTCATCATCGTTGCCTGAGTAAAGATCCACGCTGCCTTCTGCAAGCTGCATCATAAGTGATGTCTGAGCGATATTACCTGTAGCGTCCTTGATACCAACAATGTTCTTGCAAGTCCTGCACAGTTCTACTACTGTCTCAGGAAGAATGTTGCAGCCTGTTCTGCTAGGCACATTATACAGGATCATAGGAATACTGATAGCATTGGCAATGGCTGTGAAATGCTGGATAAGACCCTTCTGAGTAGCCTTATTGTAATAAGGAGTTACGCTGAGAACTCCATCTGCTCCGTACTCCTGCGCAAGCTGTGAGAGCTCTATAGCTGTCTGTGTGCAATTAGAGCCAGTTCCTGCAATAACCGGAATTCTCTTATTGACCTTATCTATACAGAATTTAACTACATCCATATGCTCTTTCTCTGACATTGTTGCAGCTTCGCCAGTAGTTCCGCACACGATAATTGCGTCTGTTCCATTCTCAATCTGAAATTCAATGAGTCTTGCAAACTCATCATAATTAACTTCTCCGTTTTCCTTAAATGGAGTTGCAATAGCTACTCCAGCTCCCTTAAAAATTGCCATGTTATCCTCCTTAGAATGCAGACTTTAGCATAGTTTAAAACCGTAAAAATGGCTCAGCAGATATATCTGATGAGCCATTACAAAATCCTATTCCCAATAACTAATATAAGAATGAATTTGATAGCGCCCCATCTTGCGATGACAGTCATACAGCTATTAACTGCATGCCCAAGCATCTGATCTGCAGGAATCAGACCTTTCGGCATATTTACCTTTTGCTACGCTTCTACTGTGCCTGACACATCCACGTAGTTACTCATTAAATACGCAACCTCTATCTAAAGTCTTATGTTTGTTTTTTAAATAGTACAACCGCTGTCAAGTTTTTGTCAATACAGTGGCATTTTTTCCTATAAAGATGTCATTATGAGTTTATAATTTTTTTGGTTGACCAATATATAGACGCGTGCTACAATTCACTAGTTTGAAATGTAATGGGTTTTTTCTATATTAAGGAGATAAAAAGATTTATGAAGCAGACTAGAAATGATGTAAGAAACGTAGCTATCATTGCCCACGTTGACCATGGTAAGACAACTCTTGTAGATGGGCTCCTTCGTCAGAGCGGTGTTTTCCGCGCTGGTCAGGAAGTTGTTGAACGTGTAATGGATTCTGGCGATATCGAGAAAGAGCGTGGAATCACCATCATGTCCAAGAATACTGCTATCACATACAAAGACATCAAGATCAACGTTATTGACACTCCAGGCCATGCTGATTTCGGTGGTGAGGTTGAGCGAGTACTCAAGATGGTAAATGGCGTTATCCTTGTTGTTGACGCTTTTGAAGGCCCTATGCCACAGACTAAGTTCGTTCTTGGTAAGGCTATGGATCTTGGTCTTCCAGTTATCGTTTGTATCAACAAGATTGACAGACCAGAGGCAAGACCCAAGGAAGTTATTGACGAAGTCCTTGAACTTCTCATGGATCTTGGTGCAGATGACAATCAGCTTGATTGCCCATTTGTATTTGCATCAGCTAAGGCAGGAACATCTTCCCTCTCAATGGATGAGCAGGGCACAGATATGAAGCCTCTTCTTGATACTATAATCAACTACATCCCAGCTCCTGTTGGTGATCCAGATGCCAGCACACAGGTACTTATCAGCACAATCGATTACAACGAGTATGTTGGTCGAATCGGTGTAGGTAAGGTTGATAACGGTGTTGTTAAGGTTAACCAGGAAGTTGTTGTTGTAAA
>JAEEGL016977564.1_pt1 | contig 26119 bp, 18 predicted proteins | sample 9134231 | NCBI WGS metagenome assembly JAEEGL01 (sample SAMN16246548, study PRJNA631951) | gut metagenome | biome: gut microbiome; feature: rumen; material: fiber-attached | host: Bos | place: Iran: Karaj | collected 2018-10
GGACTATATCGTCAAGCCCTTCAACCCCATGGAGTTAAAAATACGAGTAAAAAAGATTATTCCCTAAATAAATAATATGATAGGTGTTGTATATCTTGGCAGCAATCCCAAGACCGAGGAACGATTAAGGTACATCCCCGGTCGATTGGTGCAGTACACAAGAAATTACAAGGATGCGGCATCAGCGTGTTCAACGCATGTCCGCAACGAGCATTTTATTGTGTTTTACGAGCAGGGTGAGCTTAACGAGGATATTAACGCTATCAACTATTTAAAGAAAAAAAACAAGCACGTCTACATTATCCTACTCACAAATGATCTTACTGCCGAGAACCGTTCGGTTTACCAGAAGAGTGGCATCAATGATACTCTCGACTGTAATGCATCAATCACGGAGCTCAACAAGAAGATTCAGTTCATTTCCGACCGTGAGAACATGCTGTTTGACGATCAGCAGCCTAAATACAGAATGTTACGTTTCAAGATTCCACTTTGGAAGAGAGTCTTTGATGTTTTCTTTTCTATCATTGCTCTCATCCTAACCTCTCCTATATTCATTCTTACAGCCATTGCTATCCGTTTGGAGAGCAAAGGCCCAGTTATCTTTAAGTCAAAACGTGTAGGTGCAAACTACACTATCTTTAACTTCTTGAAGTTCCGCTCTATGTATCAGGACGCCGAAGAGCGCCTGAAGGAGGTTACCAAGGAAACCGGTAACCAGTATGCTGAGATAGGCAAGCAGACTGAGCAACAATCTAGGAGCATCACTGATTTGGATATGGGCGTCAACATGATGGTAGGTGACGATACCGATATGATGATTGCTGATAATGAAGTTATGCTGGTTGGCGACGACTTTGTCATTTCTGAGACTGATTATAGTAAAGAGAAGAAAGAAGAAATCGAAAACGCATTCATTAAAATCGAGAACGATCCACGCGTCACCAAGGTGGGTAAGTTTATTCGCAAATTCAGCATCGACGAGCTGCCTCAGCTTTTCAATATCCTCAAGGGTGACATGTCCGTTGTCGGCAACCGTCCTCTCCCACTCTACGAGGCCGAGAAACTCACTATCGATACCAGCATCGACCGCTTTATGGCTCCCGCTGGTCTCACCGGCCTTTGGCAGGTTGAGGAGCGCGGCAAAGGTGGCATGATGTCAGCCGAGGAACGCAAGCAACTCGATATCAAGTATGGTCAGACATACAACTTCTGGTTGGATATGATGATCCTGTTCCGTACTTTCTTTGCCTTCGTACAGAAGGAGAATGTATAACTAAATTCCTATTGAAATGAACAGATTCAGAAGACTGATATTCATCTTTGCATTGGCAGCAACCTACACTTCTGCCCTCGCCCAATTCGACGAGAGCGGTATTAGTGCAGGTTTCTTTGATTCCAGCAACGAAAAAGACATCAACTTTTCAGAATTTCATCTGCCCCCATTGGCAGTTTTGTTCGAAAACGCAAAATCAAGTCCCCAGATATTAACGCTCGAAAAAGCCCGTCAATTAGCAGAAGCAGAGGTTGCCAAGCAAAAACGCCACATATTTTCTTATGTAACCGGACACGCCAGTTACAGTTACGGTTTAGCTGATATGTGGGGAAATAACTCATCTGGTTATTCACCAACTATATACCAATATCAAGGCACCAAGCAATCATATTGGAATGTAGGTATTAATTTAGCAATCCCTATCGAGGACATTCTTGATCTTACAGCCGCCATCAAACGCAAAAGATATCAGGCTGACCAAGCTGTAATTCAAAAAGATATTGCCTACGACCAACTCAAGTTACAAATTGCAACACTTTTTGTAAAAATCACCAACAACTTAATCAGTCTGAAGTCGTTTGGTGAAGCAGCCGCAGCTTATCAAGGTGCTGGTGCATTGGATCGTGAGAATTTCGAGAATGGTAATATGGAAATCTCAACTTTTGCAGCGACAAAAATGCAGGAGAGCTATCAGGTATCCAACTATCAGAGTATGCAAACCGAGATTACTACGGATATTCTGACACTTGAGATTCTCACCCATACCCCAATTATTACAAACGCCACTACCGAGGTAACGCTTGATAAGAGCATTCATAAAACAGCCAAAGAACTCGCAAAAGAGAACAAGGCTCTGGACAAACGAATCAAGAAGTTGGAAAAAGAAGACCTCGAAAAAGAAAAGAAACTTGAAAAAGCCGAAGCTAAAGCAGCTGCTGCAGCAGCCAAGGCCGCAAAGAAAAAAAAGTAATACGGCTATATGGATTTATTCAGATATATTGTTAGATTCCTATTCAAGATAAGATGGTATCTTATTGTGCTGCCAATGATTGCATTGACAATTGCTTGGTTTTCGACGCGCAATATGGAACGTATCTATGACACAAGTACTACGATATATACTGGTATGATTACCGGTTATAATCTGGAGGCTACAGTAGGCGCAGCAACAGGTTCGTCTCAAACCAACATGACAAACCTCATGTTGCTCATCACAACCGACGCCACCATACATGAGGTATCGCTTCGTTTATTTGCCCGATGCATGATGTATGGAAATATGAATAAGGACAACAATTACATATCGGCCGAACATTATCGTCAACTGTATAATAGTGTACCAACAGAAGTTAAAGCACTGATTAATCATAATAGCGAAAACGCCACTTATGCAAACTTAAAAGCATTTGAACGTCCTTCACCAGACAATTATGTTTTTGGAATCACCAACTTCCACCCCTACTTTGGTATCAACAACATTACCAGTAGACTAAAAGTTGTTCAGCTCCAAAAAAGTGATATCATTGATATTGGTTACAACTGTAATGATGCAGGTGTGGCTTATAACACACTTGACATCTTGAATGAAGTATTTGCCCGTCAATACGCTTTGTTGCGCTATGGCGAAACAAATAACGTCATTAAATTCTTTGAACGAGAAGTTGCACGCTTATATCGCATATTGACGAATGCCGAAGATGATCTGATCCGCTATAACGTTGAAAAGAAGATTATCAACTATAGCGAGCAAACACGATTGCTCTCTGGTATGGATGCTACCCAGAAGATAACCGACAACGACCTTTTGATTAGTAAGACAACTACTCGCGCTTTGATGAACTATCTGGAGCGTCAACTTGGCGACAGAGCAAAAGTTATCAAAGCCAATAAAGATTTCACCAATCAGGTTACAGATATCTCTCGTATCCAGTCGCGTATATCAAATTTAAAGCTCATGAATAGTGAGGGAGGTGGTAATGAAATTGAAACACAAGCGGAACTTGCAAGAGCTCAACGCATGCTTCAAGATGCCTCAAATAACGTAAAAGGTCTTGTGAAGGACATTGAAGCTGGTAATTATAATACAGAAACAGGTATCAAAGCCAATGGAATACTTGATAAATGGTTGGAGCAAGTGCTTAAACTTGAGGAGACCAAGGCTCATGAGAGCGCACAAGATGTCATGCGCGACAAGATTGACAATGAAGTTCTTTATTATGCTCCTATTGGTGCAACAGTTGTTCGTAAGGAACGTCATATTAATTTTATAGAAGGAAACTATATGGAGATGCTGAAGGCATTGAATGCAGCTCGTTTACGTCAGAAGAACCTGCAAATGTCAACAGCCACATTGCGTGTACTCAATCCTCCAATGTACCCCATGAATGCCCAGCCCACTAATCGTATGATGGTGTTATTAAGTGCATTTATGATCACATTCTTGTTTACCACCATGTACTTCTTCATCATTGAGATGTTGGATCGCACATTACGAGACAGAATGCGAACAGAGCGTATAACCAAAATACCAGTAATGGGCTGTTTCCCAAAAGAAAGTAATCTGCGTTATCGCCGATTTAATAAAACCATAGCCGACATGGCTTTACGTCAGCTCAGCAAATCACTCCTGCCGCATTTTGAGGAAGGAAAACAGAACGTATTAAATCTACTTTCAACCGACGCTGCTAATGGCAAGAGTTATATAGCTCAGGAATTGGAGAATTACTGGATATCTATCGGTCTACAGGTACGTCGAATCACCTACGACGAAGACTATCTGGCTGAAGACAGTCGCTTTATTTTAGCCAAGGACATCACAGACATTTGTCCAGATATCCTTCCAAACGAAATAGCGATTGTAGAGTACCCTAATTTGGATGACAATTCAATTCCCTCAGCGTTGCTCAACATGGGTACGGTCAATCTGATGGTAACACGAGCAAATCGCACATGGAAAGATGTTGACCAGAAAGCGCTCAATGAACTCAATGAACGTTTGGAAAACAAGAACTCTCTATTTATGTACCTGACAGAATGCCAGCGCTATGCTGTAGAGGAATTTGTTGGTCAGTTACCACCATATTCGGGCTTCAATAATTTCATCTATCGAATGTCTCAGATGGGACTTACAGCAGTTGAAAACAGTCATGCAAAATAATGGTAAAGAGAGTTTATTCAAATAGAATATCCGAATACGCCCATGAAAACGGAGGAAGAGTTATCGTACTCTTTCTTCTGTTTTTAATTAGTATGTATTCATTTTTGAATAATGGAATTAACGGTATGGCCATGATATTGGTTCTGCCTTTATTCATTCTAGCCATATACTTTGCTTTCAGCTACAGAATGTTCTCATTTTGGGTACTCTTTCTTATTAACTATTTTGTAATGTTTCTCCAGAAGGAGAACATGATGCCCATACCGGCATCATTACCCAACGAGATGCTTGAATTAATTCTGATTGCAATCGCTATCATTGATTTAAGGGAAAACAAATTTGAGAATCTTGCCAACTTCATGTTTGTTGGTGTTGTGGGTTGGTGTATATTCTGTATGATTGAGATACTGAACGATACCTGTGGTCTTGGCATGAACGTCTCATCATGGTTTACAGGTATCCGACTCATGGCCTTCCAGCTATTATATGCTGTTATTGTGTTCTCTGTTTACATGAACACTCCCAAACGTTTCTACCAACTTTTTACAGCTTGGGCGTTATGCGCTCTTTTTGCAGTTTTCTGGTGTTGGAAACAAATCAATATAGGATGGACCGAAGCAGAGATACACTGGCTATTTGTTCAAGGTCATGCCACCCAGCACCTGGTAAATGGTATCGTCAGATACTTCGGTACCTTTACCGATGCAGCCAACTTTGGCATTCACATGGCATGCGCATCTGTGGCTTTTTTTATTATTGCTCTTACCAATAGAATCAGGAGATATCAGATTTTTTTTGGTATTGCAGGTGCACTGACAACCTGGGGGATGTTCCAATCCGGAACCCGAACTGCCATGTTCTGTTTGATTGCGGGTTTCATGGTATTTCTTGTGCTGTCAAGATCAGCAAAATATTTTATCCCGATATCAATTGCCTTTGTTTTATTTATTGGCATGTCATTGGTAGGTCAGGGTAATAGTCAGATCAGACGTATGGGATCAGCCTTTAATCCCGAAGACGCATCAGCAAACGTACGTGAAATCAATAAGGCAGCCATAGCCAAATATATGAGAGACGCGCCATGGGGTATTGGAATTGGTATATTCGAAAGAGACCTGCCTGCCAGAAACAAATTCAAACTGCTCTCACAGATTCCACCAGATTCCGAATACGTATTTATTTGGGTTAGAACAGGGTGGATTGGCGTATCATGGTTCACCATCTGTAACCTCATTATCCTATTCGGTGGCTGTTCTGTTGTATTTTTCAGAATTAAGAACCGCTCCCTAATGGGAATGGGAGCCGCCTGGTGTGCTGCATTTACCGCTATACATCTTGGTGGATATGCCAATCAGATCCTGATGCAGTTCCCCAACGTTATCGTCTTCTATGGCGGAATGTCAACGGTATTTCTCATGCCAAAAATCGAAAAAGACTTTGAGCAATATGAAAATGAGCTATTAGAAAAAATAGCAGAGAAAAAACGAATAAAATTAGAGAAGAAACTTGCAAAACGCGTATAGATTATCCATCATTACAATTAACTACAACGGATTAAAAGATACCTGCGAGTTAATTGATTCAATCACCCTCAAAGAGGATATGGAGGTGATTGTGGTAGATAATGCGTCGAAACAAGACGAAGCCAGCGTAATCTCTCAACGCTACCCGCAAGTAAATGTGATTCGCAGCAACAAGAACTTGGGATTTGCTGGCGGCAACAATTTAGCCATCAAAGCTGCCAAAGGCAAATACATTCTCTTGATTAATAACGACACCTATTTTAAAGATTACAATATCGATTCACTTATAGATAGAATTGAGACATCTGAGAAAATTGGCATTGTATGTCCAAAACTCAGATTTTCCTGGGGCAATAATCCCATACAATATGCTGGCTACACCTCACTATCAAGCATAACAGTCAGGAACCATGCCATCGGCTATGGAGAGTCAGATTATGGACAATACAACACAGCCCACATCACCCCTTACACCCATGGCGCCGCCATGCTGATTAAACGCGAGGCGATTGAAAAAGTGGGGTTAATGCCCGAGTGTTTTTTTCTATATTACGAGGAGCTTGACTGGTCGATGATGTTCACCCGCGCTGGGTATGAGATATGGTATGAGCCAGCTTGTACCGTTTATCATAAAGAAAGTCAGACAACTGGTAAAAACAGCCCTTTACGTACCTATTACATCACTCGCAATCGTTTGTTGTTAGTAAAACGTAATTATCAAGGTATCAATAAATACCTATCTTATATATACTTGATTGGCCTTGTAGCCATTCGCGATATTATAAAATACTCATCCCAAGGCAGATTCGACCTTGTAAAATCCGTCTGCAAAGGAATTGTCCATTTTCAATTAAAAATTTTCAATTAAACAACATGGATTTCTGGTTCATACTAAATATCATCGATTGGATACTATTCATTCCGGTTGGAGGCACGGTTCTCTATCTGGGTATTTTTTCTATTGCATCGCTTTTCAATAGAAACTCTGTCTTATCGAGAGCTAAAGATCAAAATCGCTTTGTTATCATCATCCCGTCCCATAAACAAGACAGAGTGATTGAGCAAGCAGTTATTTCTATACTTAGTCAGGATTATCCACAACGCATGTTTGACGTGATTGTAGTTTCCGACCACCAATCAGAAATCACCAACATGCGCCTGGCACAATATCCAGTTACACTACTTACGCCTGATTTTATTGAGAGTACGAAAGTTAAGTCCATCCAATACGCCATCTATAAATTACCAGAGTTTAAGATTTACGATATTGCATTACTATTAGATGCCGACAACATTGTAGAGCAGGATTTTCTAACTATGGTAAACGATGCCTACGAAACCGCAGCCACCAAGGCCATCCAGATGCACAGAATCTCCAGAAACAGAGATACTGCAGCTGCTCGTATGGGCTCTATATTTGAAGAGATTAATAACAACATCTTCCGCAAAGGCCATATTAATTTAGGAATTTCGGCAGCATTAGCAGGATCAGGTACAGCTTACGATTTCGACTGGTTTAAGACCAACATCATGAAAATCAGATCGTCGGGCGAAGATAAAGAGTTAGAGGCGCTTTTACTGAAACAGGGATATTTCATCGACTATTTCGATAATATCCTTCTCTATGGTGAGAAGAAAAGAACCACCAGCAAAATGAACGAACAACATGGACGCTGGACAATGCAGCAATTCCAGAATCTGCTTAAATACATCAGATTCCTGCCATTAGCTATTCTTCGAAAACAGTACGACTGGGCCGACAAACTCATACAATGGATGTTGATGCCTCGTACCAGTATGGTAGGCATTATCATGGTAATGAGTATAATACTCCCATTCATCTATATGACAATGGCCATCAAATGGTGGGTATTAGGCTCTTTGGCATTGTTTTTCTTTGCGTTAGCTACACCAGATTATCTGGTGGATGAGATGTGGGATCGCACTTTCCTCCGATCACCATTCGTCACACTCTGGGGCATTATTTCAACCAAAATATTAAATATAAAAATAAACCAAGAAAAAAACGAATTATGATTTGGCAAATATTACACATCATCGACATCACCCTATGGGTGCTTATCTTAGGATCAGTGATTTATGTTGCATTTTTCGCTGTCATCTCTCTTTTCTATGAGAAAGAGGATCGTGTTGCTATTCATGCTGCTCAGCTAACTAACAGAATGACTAAATTTCTAGTTCTCTTCCCAGCCTACAAGGAGGACCGTGTCATCATCAATGCAGTAGAAAGCTTCCTGGAACAGGATTATCCAGAAGATTTATATACCGTGGCTGTTATTTCCGACCACATGCAACCAGACACCAATGCTTATCTAAGCAAGTTGCCTATCATATTACTTACTCCACAATTTGAGAAGAGCTCAAAGGCCAAAGCCATGCAATATGCCATCAATGAAATTCCACTAACTTTCGACAACGTTGTTGTACTTGATGCAGATAATGTAGTACGTCCGGAGTTCTTGTCGCAACTGAACATTCTCTGTTCAATCTACGATGCCATCCAATGCCATCGTTGTGCAAAGAATGCCAATAACGACGTAGCCGTACTCGATGGCGCCAGCGAGGAAATAAATAACACTCTCTTCCGTAAAGCTCACAACCGTTTGGGACTCTCATCGGCTCTGATTGGTTCGGGTATGTGTTTCGAGTACGAATTATTCAGAAAGAATGTTTTCCAACTTAACACCGCAGGTGAAGACCGTGAGATGGAAGCCTTATTACTACATCAGGAAGTGTTTATTAAATACGCCCCTGATATTCATGTTTTCGATGAGAAAGTTAGCAACAAGGAGAATTTCCAGAATCAGCGCAAGCGCTGGATGTCTGCTCAGGTTCAGAGTCTTCTCGCCAACCTCCCCAAGATTCCAGGTGCCCTGATACACGGCAAAATCAACTTTGTTGATAAGACAATCCAGCAAGCTTTGATACCACGTTCTATTCTGGTTGTCCTCCTAACAGGCATATCCATATTCGTAACACTTACCATTCCAGAATGGTGTGAGAAGTGGTGGATTACATTAATTGTCTTAGGTTTGTCGTTATTTGTTGCTATTCCGAGCGAGATCCGTTTCCGTTCATTTACAAAAGTCTTCACCATCCCAGGACTTGTTTTGCGCATGCTTAAAAATGTACTTCATATCGATAGAAAAAATACCGATTTTATCCACACCGAACATACAACGTAAGAAACAACATATATGACAAAAGATTGGGATATAATCATTTCGAACAAAAGTAGCCTTTTCTATATTGACCTAGGCGAAGTGTGGCGATATCGCGACCTGCTATCCATGTATGTCAAACGCGATATCATCACATTCTATAAGCAAACCATCCTTGGTCCACTATGGTTTGTCATCCAACCAGTATTTACCACAATCATGTTTATGTTTGTGTTTGGTGGTATTGCTGGCATCTCTACCGATGGTATACCACAGGCTGTTTTTTATTTGGCAGGACTTGTATGCTGGAACTATTTTCAGGATTGCCTTCGAAAATGCTCTGATACATTCAATGCCAACCAAGCCATCTTCGGAAAAGTATATTTCCCCCGATTGGTTGTTCCACTATCAATTGTCATCTCCAATCTTATCAAGATGTTCATCCAGTTTGCATTATTCTTAGCTGTATATATCTATTATTTCGCATCTGGAGTCGACTTTCATCTTAATGCGGCCCTACTACTCGTGCCATTCCTTATCATCATGATTGGCAGCCTGGGACTAGGATTTGGCATGATTATCTCATCCATGACCACCAAATACCGCGATCTCAGATTCCTGATTACTTTTGGAGTTCAACTATGGATGTATGCAACCCCAGTTATATACCCCCTTTCGGTTATGAAAGTTACTTACCCCAAATATATCTGGGTATTGGTGGCCAATCCACTAACAGCCATCCTCGAAACTTTTAAATATGCCTTCACAGGCGTTGGTGCATTCAACTGGTTTTATTTAGGTTACAGTTTTGCATTCACCATTCTCATTCTCATGCTCGGTATTATCATTTTCAACCGAGTACAGCGCAACTTTATGGATGTCATCTAACATTTATCGCCTTATGAGCAATACCGTTATAGAATTCAACAATGTTGGTAAGCAATATATACTGGGCACCATCGGAACTGGCACATTAAGCCAGGATCTTAACCGCTGGTGGGCCAATATACGAGGAAAAGAAGATCCGTTCTTAAAAATTGGAGAAACCAATGATCGTACGCAGAAAGGAAATAGTCGTTTTGTATGGGCATTACGCGACGTTAGTTTTAAGGTAGAACAAGGCGATGTTATAGGCATTGTTGGTAAAAACGGTGCAGGCAAATCTACACTCTTAAAAATTCTTTCGCGTATCACCTCCCCTACTACTGGCGATATAAAGATCAAAGGTCGTATTGCTTCACTGCTGGAAGTTGGTACAGGTTTTCATCCAGAAATGACCGGACGCGAGAATATTTTCATGAATGGATCTATCATGGGCATGACCAAAGCTGAAATCAAAAAGAAATTCGACGAGATAGTCGATTTTGCAGGTGTAGCTAAATATGTTGATACACCCGTTAAACGTTACTCTTCTGGTATGATGGTCCGTCTTGGTTTTGCCATTGCTGCCCATCTTGAGCCTGAGATACTTGTAGTTGATGAAGTTCTTGCTGTAGGCGATGCAGAGTTTCAGAAAAAAGCCATCGGCAAAATGCAGGATGTATCCAAAGGCGAAGGCCGTACCGTGTTATTTGTAAGTCATAACATGGCAGCTGTACGAAGTCTCTGCACACGCGGTGTACTTATGAAGAATGGTACAGTGGATTTTATTGGCAGCATTCCAGAAACACTTGACCGTTATCTAAAGGTAGATGATAGCGCCAAGAAGTACAAGATTATCGACAATATAAAATACTGTAAGAGTACCATTCAAATCAGTAATATCGAGATTAATGGTACAAACCTCTCAGAATCTACCATCCAGAGTAACCAACGCTATCTCACTATAAAAATAGAGGGGATAACCAAGGATGAGCTCCATTACGACGTCATGCTCGTGCTCAAAAACAAGGATGGCGTACCGCTTGCCACCTATGCTAGGGGGCATTATAATGGTGACATACAGCATCAGTCGGCAGGCAACTTTGTGATTGAACGAACGATAGAGTTACCAGAAATACTTAGTCGTGGCATGGTATATGTCGATTTATATTTGCATCACCCTATGGTAGAATACCAACTAAAAGCCCCCAATTGCTGCGTGCTTGAAACGATGGGATACCAAAAAGGGTTTGGTTCTGCTATGAATCAAAGAGATAATGGTTTCATTGGATTAAATGATAAATCATGAAAACGGTAATATTACTTACAGGATGTATCAATCCTGATGGCATGAAGTTTACCTCTCTCAACGATACAGAAGAGAGAGGAAGGCAATATATCCAGGCCATCCGATATTACCTAACATCAACCAACTATCCTGTAATATTCTGCGAAAACTCTGGTACCGACATCAGCACTCATTTCTTGGAACCAATCAGCACTAACCGTCTCGAGTGCATCACCTACCAAGGCAATCAAGAAAAAACACGAGGCAAAGGCTATGGCGAATGCGACATCATCGAGTATGCAATCAAACATTCTCAATTCATCCATTCACAAGCCAACCTTCGGATTGCTAAGATTACAGGACGCCTCATTGTACAGAACATCCGCACCATTCTGTCACTTCATCAGGCATTTTCCACTAAACATACCACCTTCTGCATGATTAATTCCGACCTGTCATTCCCCGATAGTCGGTTGATTCTTGCTCATATCGACTTCTACAAAGCATTCCTTTCCTACAAAGAAAAGATTGACGACGCCAACGGGTACTTCTTCGAGCATGCGCTTTGCGATATGATAAAATCAAATCGCACTTTCCCGTTCTCACCGTTTTTCATTTGTCCACAAGTTATCGGCATCTCAGGTTCCAGCGGTAAGGCATATATTACCGAGCCTTCATCTATTTCATTTAAACTGAAATACGCCCGATATGCAGCTTCACAATTATACCGTTTCAACAAACAATATCGATAAACAAGTTTATGAGATACACCATTATCACCATCAATTATAACAACAAAGAATGTTTGGAACGCACCATTAAGAGTACCGCGAAACAAACATTTAAGAATTTCGAGTATATCGTTATCGATGGCGGCTCAACCGATGGTAGTGCTGAAGTCCTCAAGCAATATGCCTCTGAAATTGATTTCTGGGTATCCGAAAAGGATAATGGCATCTATCATGCAATGAACAAGGGTGTATCCCATGCCCACGGCGATTATCTGCTTTTTATGAATTCGGGTGACACTTTCCATTCGCCTGATGTACTGAATTCAGTTGCTGGATATCAGGAAGATATCATTTGCGGAAAAGTCATGAAAGGAAGTGCAACCACCCCCAGCGGACATTTTAAATCAACTATTACATTGGTCGATCTCATCAGACAAAGCCTACCGCATCAAGCTATGTTTATCCGGAGAGAACTGATGCAGCAACACCCTTACGATGAGAGATACAAAATCCTGTCCGACTGGAAATTCTGTATCCAAGCACTTATTTTCGACAACTGCAGTTTCCGTAGCATCAGTACAGTTATCGCCAACTACGACACCAATGGTATCAGCACCAATTCTAATGGATTACTACCCAAAGAAAGAGAACTGATTCTTACAGAACTGTTCTCCCCAAGAATATTGGCCGACTATCATCGTTTGGCACCAGTAGATGATGAGTTGTTGGACCAGTCGCTCCTACTAACCAAGACGGTTCTTGCCAGAAGGATTATCAAAACCCTTTCAAATTTTGTTTTACGATTTACCAATAAAAAGTAACATACAATGGATGTAAGCGTTATCATACCTGTTTATAACACTGAAAGATATCTATCAGCATGCGTTGATAGCGTTTTAATGCAGACGCATGTTTCGTTTGAAATTATTCTTGTTGACGATGGCTCTACTGATCTATCAGGCACCATCTGCGACCGTTATGCTGAAGAAAATAAGAACATCAAGGTGCTTCACATCCAGAATTCCGGTCCAGCTACAGCCAAAAACCACGGGCTCGATTTGGCCCAAGGTAACTATGTTGCATTTACCGATAGCGATGATAGGATGGAGCCATTGATGCTTCACAAAATGATAACAGCCGGTTACGAAAATGATGCGGATATTATTTGTTGCAACTACAAACAAATCAACGAGGCTGGTCGTGTATCGCATCTCAACAGTTCCTACAAGCAATATGTATTAAACCACGAGGAAGGACTGGTTCACTTTTTCTCAAAAAACAAAATATACTCTCAGTGTTGGACCAAACTCTATAAACGGCAAATGCTTGTTGAGCATCATATCAAGAACGACCCCGACCTACGTACAGACGAAGACTTTATCTATAACATCAGAGCCTTTGTCAATGCACAGAAGACGGTTATCGTTGACGAACCATTATATGCATATACTCACAGAGCGAACTCACTTGCCCATGCTTATTTCAAAAAGCATATCAGTCAGTACATCGACAATCGCATCAGACGGGTACAGGTAACCATCAATGCCGTACAAAACGAGTCGGACATAGTCAAAGAATGGAGTATTGTACATATCATCATGTACTATAACGAACTATTAGGAAAAGTAGCCCTCTTCCCCAAGTATTATTCCGATAAACGAATCTCAGAGATATTCCAATTCATCCGACGTCACAAAGCCATTCTCAAACACTATTACAAACACTGCGGATTCAGTAACACAGGACGGGTATTAATCTCTTATCTTCCTCCTTACCTTTATATGAAGTATAGGCAATTAAAAGCCTGATGATGCACCAGCGACTAAATCAAGGTAAGCCGTATACAACCTATCGGCAATAACATGCGTGGCATATTCTTTCCGTTGGCGCTCTTGATTACAAACACTTACACCTGCTTTTTGCATACGTATGGCTTCACACGTCATATCACCTAGATGAGTCAGGTCATCAACAGGAAATACGGGATAATTCCAATGGCGCAGTAGCGGTCCAACATTACCACAATCGGGTCCCACCACAATTTTACCAAATAGCATAGGCAGCATAGCATTTCCCGAATTCAGTATTTTCAGACGTTGAATAAACGCCACATCAGCAGCACCATAATAATATGGTAATGTTTTATCGCCAACTGCGCACCAAGTTCTACCCGTGCAGCGTATACGATACTTGCGCAGATAATAGTTTTTCAGTAACCGTTTATGGGGCAAACGAAATGAGTGCCACCAGATATTCATGAAACTTGGTGCAAGTATCATTATTTTTTTATCAGCAAGCTGCTTACTCAGCTGGATAATTAATTGGCGTTCCTGTTTAGCTCGGAACGTACCAAAACAAAGAATGTACGTATAATCTTCTGGTAAACCCAGATATTTCAGCGACTCTTCCCTTGTCGGGAAATGGGTATAAACTGTATCATACAAGTGATGTGGTATTAACAGATGCTGTATATGAGGATAAGATTGCTCAAAAAGAGATTTGCTATACTCCCCCAGATGTATAATAGCATCGCTATGCGAGTAAACAATCTGCATAGCACCAGCTCCGTCGAGAAACTGGTTGTAGTGAGGTTCCAGATCATGACAGGTTGCCACAATCTTAATTCCTTGAGATTTCATTCTTTCAATATGTATCAAAAGATCAGTCTCAGAATGTAGGTCCTTCCCCATAAATGTTTGTGGCCAATGAAAGTGAACGATATCATACGAAAAGATATCGGTACTCCAGAACAGATCCCTACCCCAGCCAAAGGTACACTCAGGATGCCTATCCCGGATACCCTCAATCAAAGTATAAATATATGGATTCCCTGCATGCCAGGGATCCTCATGAACCACAAATACCCTCATCATACACAATTAAAAAATCAAAAATATAACACCAGTTACTTACTCCTCTCTGTGAGTCGCGTAGATTACCACGAGCGCCATGCCATCTACCGCCTTTCAGCACATCGCCATTAACCCCGTATCTTATTTTACAATTCACTGGCGATTCTTTGCATTTCAGAACAATGTCGTCGCCATCAATATGCACAGCAGCTAATATGTCAGCATCATCATTCCGTATCACATTAAAACCATAGTTATCAGATTTCTTCACATTTATCGTGTCAAAGCACAGCGGTTGACAAGGAACATTGAAATGAATATAAACATCATGGCCATGCACATCATACGACAACGGCACAAGCCCCAGCTCCTTTTTTCCGCCTCTAATAATACCAAGTGCCGATCGAGCCGCAAGCTTCCCAATCTGCTGCTGACCATACGCATCAATATGTAAGCGTTCACCAACGAAATCACAAAAGTATGTTGGCCCGCTTGCCCAAATAAGCGTATCATCCCTTACCAGTTCCATCTGCACCATTGGAACGCGCGGTTCTGTAGCATTATAATTATTTATTCTATAATGCCTGCCCTTTGTTAAAGCGGTTGTCTGATAACAAATCATACGCACATCCTCTTTCTGATGGGTTATCTTTTTAATGTCATCATTCATATCACGATACATTTTGTGAAAGAACGTCTTATAATCGTAATTTGGATATTCTACAATATCCGATTCTCCTTGCATCCAACAAACAGCTGGCACATAGAATTCCCAGCCACGTGCCTTCGATTTTTCATAGGCTGTTGTTATCTCCTGAAGGAACTTCTGATATGGCAATGCAGGTTTCATCAGTTCTTTAATCGTATTCATGCCATGCCCTCCCGGAAAAATACAGATGAGCGTATCCTCGCCCAGTTTTGTTGCAAGTTCCTCAGCCATACTATATACCGACAGTTCAAAAGCTTTTTTGTCGTAATGCAGGAGTCTCTTAACCCATTGCTTCAACTGACTACTATGATCAAAATATCCAAAAGTATGATCCAGTTTCTCGGTTACAATCCTTCCATCATATCTCATGTCAAGAGAGTCAAAATCCGTTATCCTTATCGCCTCTTCTCCTAACGCGAGACTTTGCCCATATACAGGCACACATACCACAACCTTATGCTCGCTGTTTCCCATGTACACCTTATTATATACAAACAAGGCAACACCTATCAGCACAATACATAATATAGTATAGAAACAATATCTGTATTTCATATCAGTTGGTTTTGATTACTAATTGCAAAAGTACAAATATAAATTCAAATAAACAAGTAAATCAAAAAAATGTATGCATTATTTCTTCTTTTATTTAAAAATCTTTGGTTGGATTTATTTTTATTTGTACCTTTGCACTATCATCAATTTAATATTATTACTTTGCAGTATGATAGCTAGTATTAAGAAAATAGGCATACTATTCGCATTAATCTTTGTATCAAGCCTTACTCAGGCACAAACATTCCATCGTGAAGGCGATGTATTGTATTATCAGTATACCAACGATTTCAAAACCAGTCTCACTGTATGTGCTTCACCAGACAATTCTGTCAAATACGCTGGTAACATCATTATACCAGAGGTGGCTACAATCACAGATGCCGACAAAGAGCTTGTATTGCCTGTAGTTGCTATCGCCGAAGGAGCCTTTGAATATGCTACCGATTTAGTCTCGATAACTATCCCTGCCAGCGTTACTTCCATCGGAACCAACGCTTTTAATGGCTGTAATAGCGATTACTTTACGAAAGCTGTCTTTGCCTCGAACGATGCATTCTGTAAAACAGTATTCAATGGTCCCAAATCAAATCCACTGTATTATACTCATCACTTATTCTATAAGGACAGTAACGACGAGATTACAGCTATCAATATACCGCAAGAGTTAACGGCTATCGGTAATAGTGCTTTTGCAGGAGGCTATAACATCACCAATATCATCATCTCCGAGAATATAACAGCGGTTGGCGAAGATGCATTTCTTGGGTGTAACAATCTTACCGTTAAGTTCAACCATGAAGAACAATTGAAAACAATAGAATATGAAAATGACGAAAGCCGTTTGTTAGCCAAGGCCAGTCAGATATTTGTCAATAATGATTTGGTAAAAGAATTATCTTTTAATCAGGACATTCCTGATGGCTATTACAAAAAAGCTACATGGCTTAAAAAAGTAACTTTCGGTAACGGTGTAAACACCATCGGCAAACAGGCTTTTGAAGAATGTTCTGCTCTTAATACCATCAATTTTGAAACCACATCAGTCGTTAGCACCATTTTAGAGAAGGCATTTAACAACAGTTCTCTTTCAACCATACAGATTGCTGGTCAGAATACAACCAATAACACATTGCCTACTTCCATCATAAAGATAGGCAATCAGGCCTTCCGTAATTGTAATTTCACAAGCATTACCATCCCTCAAAACGTTTCAACTATTGATAACGAAGCCTTTATGGGATGTACAAAACTAGAGACTGCTAATATACAAGCAACTATAACCACCCTACCCAATGGATTGTTTAATGGCTGTAATAAGTTGTCACAGGTACAGTTGGCATCAACCATAAAAATCATCGGCGAGAGGGCATTTTATAGATGTACTACATTAACAAGCATTCCGAGTAACGGAAAAATCACAACCATCAGGCAAGAAGCTTTTTCTGGATGCGATGGATTTAAAACATTAGAGTTACCCTCTACCATCGACAATATCGGAACACAAGCTTTTGCATATTGCAAAAATCTTACCGACTTGTTTATTCCAGAAAGAACCGATCCCGAAACTGGTCTCGCAATTGGTTCTCAGGCTTTTCTCTCAAACAACAGCCGTCTTAAACGCATATATGCAAAAATGGCAAAAGCGCCTATTGCTGATGAAGAAGCTTTTAAAGGCAATCAAACAATTACTCTTTTTATACCCAGTGGGAGTGGTGTTAGCGGATACAATGAAGTTCCATGGATATACTTCAGTCCTACCCCATCGTCAGAACACACTATTACGTTCGTAATCAATAACGAGGAGTACAAACAAGAATCAGTACAGGTTGGACTACTTATTGCTGACTATTTAAGCGATCCCGTGTTTACAGATTCTAATCCGTGGGATGGATGGACATTCTCTGGTTGGCAGTTTTCAGAAGGTGATATACCCGAACTGATGCCCGATAACGATATTGTATTATATGGCTATTATACTACCAATAAAACAAACGTTATCAATTACGCATTGAGGTCGGATACCAGAAAGGCCACAATCATCGAGAATAACAACATCGAAGTTAGTAACGTAACAATTGGTCAGTATGTAAACATCGACAACGTAGATTATCAAATCGTAGCTATTGTCGATGAAGCCTTTAAAGGGGCAGAAAATCTGGTACACATCGATTTATCCGCAGCCACTTCCTTAAATACAATTGGCAAGTCCGTTTTTGCTGATTGTACAAACTTAGAGGAGGTTAAATTACCAAGCCATACTACTAAGATTGTAGATAAGATGTTCTACAATTGCAGGAGTCTTTCCGAAATAGACATACCCAATTCCATTACCCAAATAGGCACAAATGCATTTGCAGAGTGCATCAACCTGAATAGTGTTAGCCTACCCTCTAACATAGCGGAGTTAGGCGAAAAGGCATTCTATAATAGCGGCATAATCAGCATCACATTACCCAAGAGTATAAATACCATCGGCAACAGTGTATTCTCAAAAAGCACAAGTCTGCAAACTGTTATCTTCGAAAAGGAGATGAACCTGACTGTTTTACCAGAAAAAACATTTCAAGGCTGTTCCGAGCTAAAGAACATATCTTTCCCCGCTTCATTAAGAACCATCGCAGCAAGCGCATTCGAACAGTGCAACAAATTACAGTATTTAATCTTCGACGATGATGCAGTGCTCGAAGCCATCAGTACCAATGCCTTTAATCTTTGCGGCAGTCTGAAAGCTATCACACTCCCAGCCACCATTAATAGCATCGGAGGCAATGCCTTTGGGTCATGTAATAATATTCAAACAATCACTATCCATAACCAGGAACCACCTAGTGCTGGTTCATCATCCTTTAGTAGCGAAACCATCAGCAAAGCATCACTCTATGTACCAGATAGCTATGCTTATGGTCAACATCCATTCTGGTCTCAATTCCGTATCGAGGCTATTGGCGATGCCCATACACTAACATATTTAGTTGATGGTAAACAATATGGAGAAGTTCAGACATTAAAGGTAGGAACACGTATCGCCCCGCAATCGGCCCCAGCCAATCCCGACAACAGAGAATACCAAGGTTGGATAGGCGAACCCGACATCATGCCCAACGAAGATGTGGTAGTAGAGTGGAAATTCAAGTATCATCTTACCTATCAAACCGAAACCTCACAAGAAACGCTTCATGCCGTCGACCTATTCTATGGTGCTACGGTTCAAGAGCCTGTTGAAAAGCTTAAAAGATCAGAATACAGATATGATATTATAGATAATATCCAAACAATGCCTTCAGAGGATGTTGTCCTCGTAGTAAAATATACCAAGACCGAACAGGATTACATCCCAGGAACGAACAATCCCTACGCCCTGCGTTACCACATTTATACAGATGGAGACAACCAGCATGCCGAACTCATGCCAGGAGAGACTCCTTATTCCGCCACAGATCTGGAAGTTCCAGCATCCATCCATTATGAAGACGAGTTTATGTCAGCAGACTATCCTGTCACCGTTATCAGGGCAAATGCTTTCAAGAGCTGTAGCTCATTAACACAGATCTCAATTCCTAAGAGCGTAAAAAGTATTGGTAAAGAAGTATTCATGTACTGCAATCAACTCAAAGAAGTATTTTTTATCGACGAGAACCATGAGTCGGAATTGAGCACATTGCCCGCCTATACCTTCAGCGATTGCTCAAAACTCGAAACCGTAGATTTACCCATGTCGCTCAAAACGATAGAAAACAATGTATTCAGAAATTGCAACAGTCTCAAAGAAATTGTGATTCCTGCAAATGTGGAATCTATAGGAAACTATGCATTCGAATATTGTAAGAACCTCAAAGAGATCACGTTAGAGAGTCTCTCTATCCTACCCAACGCCCACGAGACAAGTTTTGATGAGAAAGTCTACGAGTTGTGTAAGATAAATCTTCACGAAGACGTATATAAACAATGGACAGCCCCGTGGAATAAATGGGATACAGGAAACATCAATATTCTAGAGGGAACTACACTCACACAAAAATGCAGTAAGCCAAAGATCTATTATGATAAAGGCACCTTGAAATTCGCATGCGAAGCAGGTGCTGTTATCAAGTACGAAATAGCAGTCACCGATGCCCTTAAAACCGAAGGAACGGGCACCGAAGCCTCACCATTAGCACAAGTCTTAAACAAAACATACGTCATCACAGCCTACGCCTCAGCTGTTGGTAAAAGAAGGTCGGATCCTGCTATAGCTACCATTATTTGGCAGAACGGTCTGCCAACCCTTACCGACTTCGACGACGTTACACCCGAAAGCACCGAGCAGCAAGGCATTCCTGGCGACAAGAACGGCGATGGTCAGGTAACAGCCGAAGATGCGGCCCTGATTTTAAAGGAACTTGTTGGTAAAACAGATACAAATCAACAATAACAGTATGAACTATTCAATAAGATATATTTACACATGTGTTTTGTTATGGTGTACCATGAGTGTGTGCCATGCACAAACATTAGAAGTTCCTGGATTTGAAATGGCTTCTGGTCAAACCCGATCTTTAGTCGTCAACCTTAAGGACAACAAAACGATAGATACATATAACGCCCTCTCATTAAGCATGCTCATACCCAACGGATTTAATGTTGGCAACCAAGCACTTCAACTGTCAGATAAATGGGGTGACCCTCTATATGCACTTGGCGATATCGACCAGAACAGAAATATCAGGATGGCAATCGCCTCAGCTACGGAGCTCCCAGGCCAAGGCGTTGATGAACTTTTCACACTTGACCTAAAAGCCGATGAGAACACTACACCCGACGTATATTTTATCAAACTCAAAAACATACTGTTAGAATATGCCACAAAGGGTAAGGACCGACCTGATGATGTAACGATGCACATCAACCTGTATAAGTTAGGCGACGACGATAAAAATGGTATGGTACTTGCTGATGATGCAACCAGAGTCATCAACTACATACTAACAGGTCAGGCAGACGATGGCATCAATATCATGCTCGCCGACATGAACGATGATAAAGTTATAGATGTTTTCGATGTCATGAAAATGATAACGTACATTTTGAAAGCGAAATTACCCCACAACGTTCTAGCACAAACACGTACTACCGACAGTTTGGCATACGAGAACCTTTCGTTGTATTGCTATCATGAAGGTATCACCATCAGTATCCCCGCCCCTCAGCGATTCACCTCATTCCAATTCGACATAGAATTATCTGACGACATAGAGATGAATGGGGTTTCTCTTCTGAATTCATCTACAGGTCATCTGATTCAGTTTTCTAGGAATGAGGATAATAGTTATCGCGTAGTTGGACTTTCACTTGAGAACAGTCAACTTGCAAGCACCACTGATAACAAACTCATCGGTTTGGATATTCCTCATATCCAGAAGATAGCCATCAAAAACGCCATATTTGTTACACAGCAAGGAAAAATCACATACTTCAACAATAAGGAGATGGAAATAGCCCCAGATAACAACAGCTCGCAACAGGAATCAATTTACGACATCAGCGGACGTAAAATGCCTACCGACAGGCGTAAACTCCACAAAGGCGTGTACATCATCAATAACAAGAAGGTTGTAATTAAATAAGCTTTGATTATGAACAGACGAATCCTGCTCTTCATATTATTTTTCCTATCGCAAGCCCATACGATATTGGCTGGCGACAAATTCACTATCAACGATTTCGTTATTACACCAGGAATAACCGACAAAACGTTTTCTATCAGCCTCGAAAACGAAATCGAGTATGCAGCATTTCAGTTCGATCTGTATCTTCCAGAAGGTCTGACCATTAGTGGCTACAATGCTGACACCCGACGTCTTCCAAACGACATCACCACATTGAAGATGGAACCACAAACCGATGGCAGTTATCGCTTTGTGGCTGTAGAAGATTTTCCCAAAAACATCGCAGGAAAAAACGGAGGTGTTATCACCATCAAAGTATCGGCCAGTAACGATACACCAAATGGCGATTATCATGGCTATTTCAAACATATCAAATTATCGAAGACCAATGGCGAAGGCAATACCTATACCGAGATGTCTTTTCCTATCACAATAGTAGCTCCATCTATAGTAAAAGCCACTGATTGTACCCGAAAATATGGCGACGATAACCCTATATTCAAATATACCGTAGAAGGCGGTAAGATTTATGGCGACAAGCAACCTGCTATAACTTGCAACGCCACCAAGAAATCAGATGTTGGTACCTACGAAATCACCATCAGCAAAGGTTCCATCATTAATGACAACGTCACCTACCAAAATGGCACATTAACCATCGCAAAAGCACCACTAACCATAAAAGCCAAGAGCTATACCATCACCCAAGGTTCATCCATACCTAATTTCGAAGTTGAATATAATGGATTCAAGAACTACGAGAATAAGAATATATTAGATACGCCACCAACTGTCAGTTGCCAGGCCACCAAAGAGTCGCCTATTGGCGAATACGACATTACCATTAGTAACGCCAAAGCCAAGAACTATGAAATAACGTTTGTTAGTGGCAAACTGATTATCGAAGGCAGAAAATTTGAAGCCGGCGGAAGTGCTACTAAGGACGAAGACGATCCAGCTACTTATCAGGTTAAGCCACAAGAAGAAGGTGAGTCGACTGCTACCGTCGCCATTATCGACGATAAAAAGGTATCGGGTGCATTTGCCATTCCTGAGACAGTAAAAAGCAATGGCAAGTCGTATATTGTAAACGAGATAGCCGCAAACACCTTCGAGAACAACACCAGTCTTACGGATATTACCATCCCTAAAACAATTACCAACATAGGCGATAGGGCTTTTGCGGGCTGCAAATCCCTGCAATCTATTACGATAAACATAGCTACCCCACTCCATTTTTCAATCGCATCCACTCGTTCCGCAGCAACAAGGGCTGATGGCAGTTCCGTTTTCGAGGGTGTTGATAAAACAAGTTGCAAACTCTATGTCCCCGATGGTAGTGTCGAGCTCTATAAGACTGCGCCAGTATGGAACGAATTCCATACCATCCTGCCCATTTCTACCACAAGTATTGATCAGGTTATACTATCAAGCAACACTCCATTTGATGTATATAATCTGTTAGGTCAGAAAATCAGGTCAGGTATTACGTCTATCAAAGAATTACCTCAAGGAATTTACATTATTAATGGTCAAAAGATTGCTGTTAGATAAAAACAAGGCGTGCGCATCATTGGATGCACACGCCTTTTCAAATCACAAACTCAATTTCAACTAAATTACCTAACGAAAGCATTCAAAACTTCATTACTCTCTGGATACAGATACCAATCCGTAGAATTCACAGGATTCTGTCCCCAATTGTTAAACTGCTTATAAGCACTTTTTACGCAATGCGTTTCAACCGGATAAGCGAAGTCGCAAGGAATCATAATAGCATGCGGGTCTTCACCCTGCTGCGACAACTTTACATCATAGCCCTGTGTCTTGTTATAGATATAAACCTGCTTCGACAAATCGGTAAAGCTAAACGAAGGATCAACAGTAATAATCTCTGATACCGGTTCATACTTCTTTTCCTTGGTATTAATCCATGTCTTCAGATCATTTACACCAAACAAATGATGCACCTCGGTGTTTGAATTCAGCGTCTGACCATTGATATTACGCAGATACAATTCATCCCATGCACCACAGGCTACTAATGTGTATTTAACCTGCGACATATTCAGGCGTTCTGCCTTAATCACCACGTCGTTCATATCATAGTCACCCAAGTCACGATCCTCAAAACAGAAGGTATATACATTGTTATTAATTTCCTGTGCGGCATCGACAGCAAACAAGCCACCATTAATTTCAAAGATCATATCTACGAAATTAACATCACAACCTTCTTCAAACATCATGTATGCCCTTTGGTTTGCTCCGAAGATGGCAGCACGAGGGTCATCCTTCTTCATACCCTTATCTACAGCCTGACTAAAATTCGGGAACTGATTAATCTGTTCGTTCAAACGACCATCAGCATATACCTCGCCATCTTCACTTCCTTCATAAGACTTCTTAGAATAGTTTGTACCATTTTTATAGATATCGTTATCTTTAGTATAGGAGTCTAGGTAATTTGATTTACTTTTTCTCAACATAAAACCTACATAATAGCCTTCAGGAATAATAAAGCTCTGCACTGTAACATCAGTAGTAGTACTGCTCTTCACATCACCGAAATAAGGCAGAACACATTCATGAACCTTAAAATAATCGCCATTACCATTAGCTGTACCACTTGCTGACTTAACCAACTTGCAGTCAACACACTTGAACTTAGGCAGATTCTTTAGGAAAGTAATCTGTTCGTCTTTCGACTTGCCCTTCAACTCATTTGGATTAAAATAATAATAATATAAATTTTCGTGAACATGATCCGTAGTTTGTATCTGAACTGGAGATACTGTGATAGGTGCTTTTCCATCGGCAACCAAGTAGTTCTGAGTCAGCTGATATACTGATGAATTACGGATTGTGTTCAAATTAACTTGCTTATGAGTCGCATCATGTGCATTTTTACCACCAAGAGGAGCCAAGACTGTCTCCAGCACTTCCTTTTCTTTTTCTGTAATTGAAACCTTACGATAAATAGTCTGTTTTTCAACTTTCCAAGTACTGTTACCACCTTCATTACTAAGCATCCAAAGGCGCTCATTATCCCAATTACTATTCTTCCAAGGATCTAAACTTGCAGCCTCACCATCCTGGCCAGCCTTTTGAGCACGGATGGCATTAAACGAGAGATGCGAATTCTTATACTTTATCTTCAAACCCGTTGTAGCAGGCAGTTCTGGCAAATCGTATGCAGCTCTTGTACGAGTCTGGGCTGCTTTCTGAAAATCAACCTGACTATCCCCGGCCTTAAAACCAGTAATATAGTAAACACCCTTGCTATCAACACATGCAGCCACCAGTTCCTGATACACCGACGGACAATCAAAATTCAGCGTCACAGTCTTACCCTTGCTTGCAGGTGCCTCATTCAGCACACGGGCATCCTCGTTAAAGTAAGGAGCCTCCGTCAAAATCTGTACTTTTACAATATCATCCATTGGCGCGTCTGCCACAACGGATACTGTATACTTGGTTGTAGAACTCCAGTCTTGATCGGAGCTGAATGATGTGCCAAACACTTTCTTTACATTGGCATTAATTTCTTCCTGAGTAGCCTTGTTGCCTTGATTACCAGATTCATTATTGGGATCGGTTGGTGTAGGAGGCTCTGGTCCAAGATACTCAACACCTCTTGTGCAGCTGGATGATAGTAGTATAACACCTAAAGCTGCCATAGATAATAATTTCTTCATAAACGTCAACTGTTAATTAATAATTGTTTTTATTTTCTGCAAATATACAACATTTTTACCCTCACTAGAAACATTTCTCCTACAAATATCAAATAATTAACAATAATTAATCTTTAAATCTATTACCATATTAAAAAAAATACGTATCTTTGCAAAAGTTCAGAACTACTACTTGCATCATATAATAAAAACAAAAAACAATCTAATTATTTTGCCTTATGAGAAAAACATCTATTTTGCTCATGCAAGTCATGATGCTTTTGGGAATAGGAGTGGGACTTACCAGTTGTGATGAATTCTGGGATTGGATCGACAATCCTGTAGAAACACCCAAAGAGGATACACCTGCCCCCACAGGTAAGACTACTGGAGTCATCAATGTTACCACAACAGATTTGCCATTGGATGTAGGTGCCACCGAAACACGTACAGCATCTACCAACTCCGATGCAACCATCACTTACACGTCTGCTAACACCTCAATCGCTACGGTAGATGCCACTGGCACAGTTACTGGCGTAGCCGAAGGTAGCACTACCATCAAAGTGGCAGTAGCAGAAACCGAGAAATACACCGCAGCCGAAAAGACCTACAATGTGATTGTTACTTTGGCGTCCGAGAACACCTATCGTGTTTATA
>JAEEGL012459573.1_pt1 | contig 26118 bp, 29 predicted proteins | sample 9134231 | NCBI WGS metagenome assembly JAEEGL01 (sample SAMN16246548, study PRJNA631951) | gut metagenome | biome: gut microbiome; feature: rumen; material: fiber-attached | host: Bos | place: Iran: Karaj | collected 2018-10
GGTTCACATACTCAGAGTGGTAGCAGTATTCATCGTCACAGTAGTGATTTCTGAACCATCGATTATAAACACTTTCACCAATACAGCAGAGCAGAGCCAGTGCAAACAGTGTCATCACAATGCTGCCACTTGTGGCGAATAGCCCCCATACACACTTGGCAAACTTGCCGTCTCTCTTGTACCCGAACAGTCCGAAGAACCATCCCAATGCCTGGCACATGCCTCTCCACAATACCGTAAAGAACATTCTTGCTGAAACCTTTTTCATTTCTCTTCTCTATTTTATCGTTTAACCTATCATGCTGGTAACTCTATATATTCTGCATAGTCTGGAAACCATTTGTCGAGAATACTATCAACTTTGGCTTCTATCTCTGGTGTGATATTCTTGCACACTTTCTGATAAGTGACGGACAACGATGCTATCTCATCAAACCACCCGATGATGGGCAGTCTCTTTGCATCCAAGATGTCTATCGGAAGTACAAGATACGACAAGGTGGATAATATCAGCAACTTGTCTTTACGAGGCGTGTCTTTACTCTTCATCACATAATAGAGAAGTAATACGGGACGTGTAGTAACTCGTCCTGCTTTTCTTGCATACTCGTTAATTCTATCCCATAAGGCAGAGTAATTGATAATGTTGGGTCTTTCCATAATTTCCTTCTTTATTGTTACTGATATACAAGATGCCTCCATTTTCAAATATCTATCAAAAAAATACGGAAGGAATCAAAAAAGACTCTTCCGCATTACACTATTCAATGATTATCTGGATGTTTATGTGGCATCTTTCGTGCAGACAGTCAGAAGTGTCATCCTCATACCATCTTCATTATTTCTTACACCCCATTTTGCCTCTATGTTGTCATTGTCGAAAGACTCGAAAAAATCATTGATAACCTCCATGTCCTCCATCATAAGAGGACTATCCTGAGACATTCCAATACTTATCAGCATCGAAGTGCAAGTACGGACTTCGTCTTTCTTTTTTAGCTCGTTAAAGAAGTCTTTCATGAACGTGCTATTGTCCACACCTTCATCCTGAACCGCTTGATAGAGTATGCCCTCTTTGCCGACGAGAATGGTTTTCACGTCATTTCTGTCGAGGTTAATCATTGACTCTTTATTTTGAATAAGTCCAGCAATCTCGTCCAAATGGGACTCATTCACGTGTTTAGTTGTTATTACCATATTATTTGTAATTCGAAATGAACTACTATTTCTTTAAACAAAATATTTTCTTTGTTCCTTCTGAATGTCAGGCAATATCTGGAGCCTGTACTTATCAAACTCCGTGATCAGATTCTGGATGGTCAAAGGTATGCCCTGTTGCTGCATTTCTTTGACATGATACTTACCGTATCTGATGAACAGTGCTCTCAACATACCTTCTGGATGAGTCTGACTTCCCGATGTAGTTATCAATCCCATTGTCACCTTCGATACATCTATGTTCCACAGTCCAGCTCTGACTCCCATAAAATAGTCACAACACAACTCCTGCTCCCACGCACCATTATTTGGACCATAGAACTGAGTGTTCTGAAGTACGCGATGGGCGCACTCATGGGTCATCACCAGGCTGAAGGCTTCCTTAGAGTCCACCTTCATGTCAATGAGTTGCTGCATATTGAAGCACAGCACATCGTCATAATAGCTGCCTCGATCCCAATTCACGAACATCGTCTGCCTGCCAAGCGTATTGGTGAGGTCTTGAATCATTCGTGGTTGTGGTATGCTGAAGAAGTCACATGCAGACTTGATGGCATCCCTGATGTCATCTTGGGTCAGTCCAAAACGGCTGAATCTCCTGCTCAAAGCAAGAAACTCATCCATCGTTGGCCGTTTGTTGAACTGCCTAAAGAGTGGACTGTTAAAGAAGTCGGAGCTGTTCATCTTATAAACCCCTTCTCCACCGTTCATCGTCCTTCTGCATCTCATCAAGCATCTTTTCCGTCCGCTCAATGAAATCGTCGGTGCGTTTCAGAACGTCGTTCACACGTTTCTCTTTAGCACGTTCTTCTTTACTCTTGAAACGGAAATCAAATAATCCCATATATTAACATGAGATAGAAAGAATTACATAATTGGTGACATATCTAATTCTAGGCATAGTTTATTAAGAGCATGCCTTGGAACTTCGTAATTATGCAATTCTTTGGCAAGGGCTTGTTCTTCACTTGTACCTTCGAGCAACCATTGTTCTAATATGCCATCTTGTATAACTATTAGTACGTCATCATACAATTGACCTCGTTCTTTTGAGGCAGCCTGTATAATATTCTTGAGGTCTCCCAGAGATAGGCAATACCTGTTGCTAATAAAAAGTGGAGTATGCATATTTGTGTTTCATTATAATGAAGCGTTTCTAAAATGATGAATTTGCTGAATCACTCGTATTCGTTCAATACTTGTAGGATGTGCTTCAGAAGACTTTTGGTTAGCCATGGTAGAAGAAGCAATAGATCTAATTTCTCTTTCGAAATCCTCCGTATAAACAGAAATGCTATAGCCAGTTCGACCACCATAATTATTGAGGTACGCAACAAACTTACGCTCGATGACAGAGTTTACAACGCTCTCTATTTCTGCCCCGGAAAATCCACACGAAAAATCGCTGATTTCCACCCCATGCATCATTTCGGCAATTTTTTTGATGTTCCCCATTACCTCGCTAAAATTATATATAGATGGAACTCCTTTCTGCTTTCCCGCAAAACGTTCGATTTTTTTAGTAAGAATTTGCTCTCGTTCATGCTGCCTTGGGAAATCGACAAAATAAACTTCATCAAAACGCCCTTTCCGCATAAATTCGGAACGCATAACATCATTTGCTGTTGCAACGATATACACAGGCGTCGTTCTCTCCTGCATCCAAGTCAAAAAACCTCCCATTAGCCTAACGACCAAACTATCTTCTTGACCTTTTTGATTCTGGCTTCCGGCAAATGCTTTCTCCACCTCGTCAATCCAAAGGACGCACGGATTTGTTGCTTCGACAACGGCAAGAGCTTTGCGCAGATTCTCTTCGCTTTGTCCAACATATTGCCCCATAAGCCTACCAATGTCGAGCCTCAATAAAGGCAGGCAAAATTCATTTGCTATAGCTTTGGCTATCATGCTTTTTCCACAACCGGGCATTCCCAGTATCAAGATTCCTTTGGGCAAAACAACTCGCGCACTGTCACTTTGTGAAAACTCCAGATTCTTAAATATTTGTGACTTGTTCTTTATATCAGCTCGAAGTGTGTCAAGTCCGCCTATCATGTCTAAACTTATGTCAGACATGATAACGTCAAGGATTCCTGTTTTCTTAACGATTTGCATCTTTTCATGCTGGGTCAGCTTAAGCACGTTTTCCGTAATATAACCTCCAGTTTTGACAAGGACACTTTCTAAGATTGATAAAATTTGGTAATAATCGAGGCCCTTCAAAGACCTAATTATATTTTGTCGTAGTGTATCAGGGCTCTTAGCACTCTTTGACATTGGAATGTCATTTACAACATTACCAATCCCTTTAGCATCAGGGAGAGGGATTTCGATTGTCCTCAAAATTGGCAAAAGGGTTGGCGGAAGAATTGAAACAGGTGTTGCATCTACAATAATTACTGTAGCCAATTTCAAATCTTTAGCAAAATGTTCATAATTTGCAGCGAATCGTGCAAGTGACAATTGAATTTCTGGCTCATCCAGTTTCTTGGCAATTCCTTTGACTATGAAGATTTTCTTTTTCTCTAATATCGTCCCATTGGCTAATTGACGGAATAACTCTATAAGATCCTGAGGGTCATCACCTTTGTTACCATAGAATTCTATCTCCTTTTGCTCAGATATGTCATATTCGCAGACCTGTTCAGGGGTAATATTGAATATATCATGTGTCCTGTCACTCGGAAATAGTAGTTCGTTTAATGCTTGATCTAAATAAGCATAATGATAATGTGGTATATAGACAATTGGCGAGCTTAGTATAGCAGTTGTCAATTGCGTCTTGAATAAATTGTCAATAACTATCTTCATAAAGATGACTAAATATTATGTGCTATCCGAACAAGCGGTTCCAGACCGATTTTACCTTCTCTTTGGCAGCCTTAGCTTTTTCCTTAACTTTCTCGGCCACAGATTTGGCAGCAGCAACCACTGGCTCTGCGACTCGACGTGCCGTTTCAAATGTTCTAGTTAGAGTGGTTTGCACTCTTTGGGCGACTTGGCGACCTTTCTCTTTTAATTGCCTCAATCCACGGCTAACAGTTTCTATTGCTTGTGTAGCCACCTCTCTTGTTTTCTTTTTTATTTTTTCTTTGTATTTTTTGGGTATAAGTGCATGAACTAACATGGCACCTCCAGCCGCAACAGCGGCATAAGGTGCTCCAGCCAAATATAAGCCAACCGTAAGTCCTGCCTTTAAAGCCTTACGCCCATATCTCTTCTTGATACGTCGAGCCACAGAAAGCGTGTTTTGTACATAGTTGTTTTCGCACTCTTCTTTATATGTTTTTGCATCAATACGTTTGTCATGATATAACGTAGTGAGCCTTGCTGCCCGTAATTCTTCCACTGCATTTTTAGCTAACAATTTTGCGCTTCTTCTTGGCTTCCATTTACTTCGCTTCACAGATAAGTATATCGCTGTTTGGATATCCTTTTCTAAACGCGCGTCAGCTGCAGGATCTTCGCCGAGTCCTCGCAACAAATAAGACTCTACTTCTGGACTCTTTATCTGTGCATCATCAAGAGCCCAAAAGCCCCATCGATTTGTGTTGCGGAGTTGCTTTAAACCAACTGCAACGGCCAACTGTTGTTGAGTATGGCTACTGTCCCCTATCTTACTCATTTTTTGTGCTGTTTTGTTCGTTTATTTCACTTTCATGCAAAATGACATCCTGCCCATTGTTTAGATGTTCTTCTGTCATTCGAATAAAGTTCTCCGCTTTTTCGATATCATTTGGCTCATTTTCATCAGCCTCTAATGAAAACGCCTCAGCGTTACTTGCAATAACGACATCCAAAGTTTTTCTTATGTCACCTACAAATTTGTTACATTCATCATCTGTGGCGTTAGGATTGTCTTCCTTGTACATCTCCAGTGCACTTTGTTCCAAATATTTATACGCATTCATTCCCGATTCTTTTAATCGAGTACGTTCTTCATAATAGAGGTCTATTTCTTCGCAGAGTTCTTTTATATCTTCAAATTCTTCATCGTTTTCTGCAAAAGACAAAAGAATATCATTATCATTACTGTCCACAACCTGTTCTTTATGTAGACTCAAAATACGCAGCATATACTGAGATATACTTTCAATTATTTTTTGAGGTATCATGTGATTTCTATTATAAAATTAATGACTTTTCTCTATAGGGATATGCCTTGGAGCCTGGGAAGTGAAAGCCCATCTTATATACAGAGCGTATCTTCTCACCTTTCTCCAAATCTTGTCCAAGCAGATGTTGGTCTAATTCTGGGTTGAAAGTGCCATAAAGTGGGCATCTTATGCAATCCTCAAACGTTTCCACGTTCTTTGAACGTATTAGATAACGTCTTATTGCTTGCTCATAATTATTTTTGAATTGTTCTATTTGAGAGGCTAGCAATGCAACTTTTGAACGTTCTTCGTCAGAGACGCTTGTAGTGTCCACGTTCGGTTTGGGGCAATCAGAGACTATCCACATCATATACGGTGTTATTAAAGTATTATGCTTTTTTAGATCATATATATAGTTGTTTATATTGACAAAAGCCTGAATGGCATTATTATAAGCAACTACATCAGCATCTGATAGTGGGGGGACTTCGTCCTCAATAATTGTTGACGGTATGACAGGATTATCATGCTTTGGCTCATCAACATTGTCTTCTGGTATGAAAGATGTTTCTTTGAAATTTTGGTGCCTTAACATGAAAAACGCCACAACGACAAAAATGACACACACAATTAGAATAGCCAAAACAGCCCACATTATATTGTATATATAAGCTAAATGACTTTGCAATGTCACTATCTGCTTTTCGTATGTGCCAAGTCTTTCTATTGTCGTTTCAACTTTTTCCGACATTTCTGCCAAAGCTCCTTCTGCTTTTGAAAACAACACACTGTCCCGACATTTGATGCTGTCATAAGGAACAACACGCAGAGGTTGAGTCCCTGCTCTGCTCCTGTGATACCGTAGCTGCGGGCGTTTGGTCCTTGGAACAGACAGTTCGTTATTGCCTTGATTTTCACTGATAGCGTCTACAACGGCAGTATTATTTCGCACATCAACACTGTCTTGAGCTATGAAAGGAAGTGCTCTTAGGCAAATCAAAAGAAATAATAACACTTTTTTCATATTAATTGCTAAATTGAACAGGAATATTTCCCTCTGACATTATTTCTCCATTTTCTTGAGAAGTAATGAAATAATGGAAGTTTCCGTTATTAGGATATTCATTGAAATCAATCACAAACGAGAACGACTTATATCCTCGAGTTTCATGAGTTATTTCACCAAGAAGTTTACACTCTGGGTTGTTGTGGGGAAGTACAACAAAACCGTCTTCTTTGCCATAGAAGTGGAATGTGATTCTTTCTTGAGCGTTGTTCGCTGGGACAAATGGTGTGCTACGATCTTTTAGGTATTCTCCTTTTATGCCTACAGGGACAGCTTTTTCAGCCGTATAGGCACCATTTTGAGCATCTCTTTCAAAAAGTTCCTCCAGCTGACCAATGCTTAAATTAACTCCCATTTCCTTATATTCGTTTCTCAAGGCCATCAGGTTTATACCCATGTCGAAAAAAATATTGAAAGGTGCTTTCCTATTGATTATCTTTCGGTTGAGTAAAACTATACATGCTCCATCCATAATACTGCCCGATACCTTTAGGGCATCTGCTCCAAGACTGGCTGAGGTAAACTTCAGTGAAAGATTATTTACCTGCATGTCTATCAAGTTACGTAGTTCGTTGGATAGAGACAAGCCCCCAGCTTTAACAACTATACACTTGCTTGCATCTTTGGGTATCTTATCAATGTTCGTTTTAAGGAAATCGTGAACTTTATTGGCGATAATCTCATATGTAGGTTGAAAAACATTCTTATGTAGTTCGTCAACATTTATATCCTCTACACCTATCATAATACGCGTGAGGGTTGCCTCCACTTCATTATGTCCATTTTCTCTTAGCCATTTCAAATAACTGGGTGGAAATTGAACTTGTAGTTTCTCGCCATGTTTATATTCAAGCCACGCATCCTCCATCTCAATAAAGGAACGAAGCTTCTTTTGAAACGGTGTAAGTAGTAATTCCTTTAATTCTGTGTCGTTGAGTTCATCATACCTACGTCCATCTGGTGCTGAATGGTCTTTTGACAAAACACGGAGAATATGATTCCAGAAAGCCTCATCAACATTGTTTCCACCTACGCCTATTCCATCAGTTGCAGCTATAACTTTAAAAGGATACTCACAATCGGCATCGTCTGAAGTCTCTTCCAAGAGCGTAATATCCGTTGTTCCACCTCCTAAATCAACAACTAAATTGACACGTCCCTTTTTGAGGGAGAATATGCCATCGCCTGTTGAATGGATGAGGCCAGAAAGAACGGGTCCTTCAGGCTCTGACAGCACTCTAACATGGCTACCAAACACTTCAGATGCTACTTCTGTCATCACTTTCCGTTCTCTATCGCCCCATATTGTGGGAATAGTCACACCCCACTGAATCTCCTCAGATAGCACCTCACGATTTCGACGCCCCTTTTCACAATCAAGACATTCTATTTTGAGGATGCGTAGAAAAAGTCTCACCACTTCTTTGATAGGAACCTCTTGATTGCCAACCTCACAATTTTTATTGAGATAGAGATTCATCTTGAAATACTTGAATCCTATCCATCCTTCTTCTTCAATAGTGTCTGCCATAGCTCTAATGTGCTGTCTTCCCCAAACAATGTTTGGTTCTTTTGTGTACGGCATTTCTCTGGATAGGATTCTAAAATCAGAATCGGTAAGTTGCCCATAGTCGGAGATTACTCGACCCCAAAAATCAGGGCGAACGAAAAACCAAGTATTGTCTTTCGCGTAAGTCTGATTCCCTTGTATAAATATTGGCTCACAGTAATTTGTAGATCCTTGCCCTAAATCAAGTCTGGCACAACCAGAATTGGTGCTCCCAAAGTCCACTACAATTGCAGAACAATAATTCATATATTATAAACTGGCTTGAATTACTGTCAGGCTTTACAGAAGTTTTGCCTGACAGTAATTAATTTAATTACATATTTTTAAGTACCTCATAGAACTCGTCAGACGCTTTGTCAAGAAGAGTAAGTGCCATAGCGAAATCATCGTTGCTAGTAGAATCAGAAGGCTCAAATTCGTAGCTGCACCATATGGTGCTGTCATGAACAGTAAACTTCACAACAAATTTATCATCGTTTAATTTGTTGCATGCTTCCAACATATTTACCCTACTATAACCGTCTGCTTTCAGTAGAAGAAGAATCTGTAAAAAAGACGATTCGTTTTTAAACACCAAGTAAGTGTTGCCCTCAAACTTGAAAGAAAAATAATTTCCTTCATCACTTTTGCGGAATCCTTCATTGTTTAGGAAACGCAATAAATACTCGTAACCTTTCATGTTAATAATTTAAGTTTCGGGAGTTCCTAACTCGCCATTTTACATTGATTATTATCTGAGTTTCTCAAACATTTCATCAGAAGCTTTATCTAACAGGAGTAAAGTCGTTTCAAACTCATCGCTTGTAGTCTGTTCCGTAGGTCTAAACTCATAACTACACCATACATTTTCATCCATAACAACAAACTTGATTACAAATTTATCCTTATTCATCTCGTTGCAGACATCAAGCAATCGGCTCCTTGTGAAACTTTTGGTATTGCAAATCATTACGATTTGAAGATAAGGTGAGTCGTTTTTGAACGCAATATAAACCGAGCCTTGATACTTAAAAGAGAAATGACCATCCTCTTCATTAACTCTAAATCCCTCATTCTTGAGGAAATTAAGCAAATACTTAAATCCTGCCATAATTTTAATTTTTTAAGATTGATAAATAAATTCATTAGTCTTATATTATATAGACTCATATTTTAATAAGTTTCTATCAATTCCACATTATAGTATAATAATATCAGCCACACTCATTAACTTTTCACACAAATTATAGGACTCGAAATTTTCACTATTGATTTCAACATAGTAGTCCCTATCCATAATACTACTTGGATAAACTAGTATAGCTTTTAGCGCTTCGCTCATAAGTCCTTTCTTCCGATATGACTTTTTCAATGCATAACATAGTGAGGGATTCTCATCAAAATCTATAGTGCAAACAAAACCGATAGGATTGTCTTGATATGTAGTCTTCCATAAAAAACCCCGAACTCTATTATAGGCATCCGACATACTCTCTATGAATCCTGATGTAGCTTCTAAAGTTCTAGAAAATTGATATGTACCTTCTAAGAAATAGCTAACATCCTTATCGTTAAACAACCTATTGAGCCATATTCTATCCTCTTGTGACATGATAGTTATCACGCACCTTGGAGTATGCAATACGGGATAGTTCATAAAAGATTTCTTTCTGCCATTTCGCACAAAATCATTAGCTTAACCTTTTGAATAACACGTTGATTGTGACAGAACACATCCATTTCTGCCTCTGAGAAATCAATGTCAATTGGACAAATATCACAAAGGCGAAAAACAGGGCAAGTGGAACACCGTTTGATGATGACGGATTCGAGCATCTGTTTCTGTTGTTCTATCATACCCCAATTTATTCCTTCTGAAATATTTCCTATACGATAGATATCTGGCATCTTTTCACATAGACCAACTTGTCCGTCAATATCAATATATAATTTTGAATTAACCGGGACACAAGTAGGACAGACGATAGATTCATCAATGTCATGTATTGGTCTTGCATTCCATTCTGCAAGAAAACGTTCAAAAAAGACCGTTAATAATGCATATTCCTGATGTGTTTCATAATAATCTAACAAATCAAGATATATTTTCACATATTCATCCTCCTTGAACCGATTGACTCCTTTTGAGTAATTGGGGTAAACGGTTGAGATCCTAAGTGGCAATTTGTTACGCAGGAGAGCGTCCTCATACCAGTCCTTTGATATGGATGGTAATTCTGTCACATCTGTAACAGTCATCATTATGTGAACCTTCTCATTATAGAAATCGGGATAATTAGCATTTATATAGGCAAGGGCATCTTTTACTATATTGAATGTACCTTCCCCTTTTGGGGTAGTCCTTTGCCTGTCTTGTATTTTGGCTGTCCCATCAAGAGACACAAACAAGACAATGTTGTTCTCGACCAACCACTGAATAACACCTCTTTCAAGCAACGTTCCGTTGGTTGAGATCTCAAATTGGACATTCCCATTCCATTTCTGCTTAGTTTTTAATACGAAACCCTTTATCAGTTCCCGTTCTAATAAGCTTTCTCCTCCATAGAAACTGATTGTCAAAGGAATAGTGTTAGATTTATATGTCTCAATAAAGTCTAAAACACTATCTATATCAGATGATGAAATTGATTTGTGCCCATGTTGACGAGTATTTCTGTACTCCCCTGAGTAGCAGCAATAAGAACATCTAAGATTACATTTATGTGTAATAGCAATAGTAAAAACAGAAAGATTAGAAAATGATCTTGTCAATTTCTGTCTTTAAAAATCAATGGGGGCAATCTTCTCCCGTACAGCACCTTCCACTATCTCATTACTCTTTCTAAGATAGGTATATGTGCTTCCCGATACTGTTCTTACTATTAGAGCCATCCTACTTGCAAAAGGCTTTAGAATGCAAATGATACGTGATACAAAGTCCTTGACATGCAGACATACCCATCGCTTTGATGGTTTTGTCCGTATGAACTATGACATTCTTATTTAAAGCAGATCTTATTTGTGAGTGCATAATCTATCTATTTGAGTGAATAATATTTTCATAATCTCCAGACTTATACCAACGATATACCTCAGCAGCCCGTGCAACAAGCCATGGATTAAATGCTGTATTTATGGAAACATAATTGATAAGGTTCCCCGTAATACCAGAATACATTTCATCAAATTCCTGTGATTGCTTAATAAAACTATTCACATTGATTGATGAGATGTATTTCTTTGGCATTCCCGACATTTTTATCATTGTCGTAAGAGCTGCATTGAGGTCTTGACATGCCAATAAGCCTATGCGATCTGCTGTAAAATCTGAGTACCTATACCAATTCAGTAAGGTTGAACGTACCAATCCTATCCAAATCTTCCCTCCAGGAACGGTGTTAATTAAAGGCATATACAATGTTTCGAGAAACATGTGATATGGCTTATGTCCACAAGTCTGATGTCCAATTTCATGCCCCAGGAGAAACGACAATTCATCTTCATTCAGCAAATCAATTGCACCACTCATAGCCGTTATGTGTGGTTTGTTCGCTCCTTCAGTTCCTGCTGTAATATAGTAATTCCACATCAAAGAAAAGTCGGGGACACTGTCATAACCTATAGTCTTACAAACATTACTCAATTGGGCGTGCAAATCAGGTAGGCATTCTTGTGTCACATGAACACCATTTCCTGCAAATTTTATCGATATGTACTTCTCCCTTAAAGCACATATCGTATTCATCATAAAACTTTTGAACTTCGGAATAGCATCTAATTTTTCACGAATAGATATGTCCTCTTTGTGTTCAATCGTATTATAATCAATATTGGACAACACCACTTTATTCGCCATACTATGAAATCTCATTTCCGCAATACGGACATTTCTTTGCGTCGGAAGGAATTTGCATTCCACATTCTGCGCATTTACAGGTTTCTGTAGAATTTAAAATCCGTTGATAATCTCCAGAGTCATACCAAGTTAATAACTCTGCTGCACGAAGCACCGTCCAGGGATGTGTACTACCTGCTATGGTTAGGGTCTTTATAACATTATCTGTAAAACCGCTAAATGAACCTCTAAATTCTGTTGCCTGTTTGATAAACGAGTCCTTATCCATTTTTTCAAAATACTTCAAAGGCAACCCGGACATCTTAATAATAGCACTGACAGCAGCGTCTATGTTTTGGCATGCTAAAAGACCTGCTCTGTCTGCTGTGAACTCCGACATACGAATCCAATACATCAGTGCATAGTAAATTGGTGTTGTTAACGAACTAACAAGTGGTATTTGGCTGATTGCGTTATTAAATAATTCACCCATTGTATGATACAGTACATGACCGCTCTTTACATGCCCCATCTCATGACCTGCGACATAACGTAGTTCATCTTCGCTCAATAAATCCACCGTTCCACTGTTTAAGACTAATAACGTATCTTCCTTATATCCCGTAGTATAGCCATTAATGTTGTACCCCCATTGAGTATAGAAACGAGGCAAAGGGCTTACATCCAGTGTGTCTGCAACATTGTGTACAATCTCATATAATTCGGGACATGACTCTCTCGTCACCAAGAAATTAGATCCCTGCAACTCAATAACATGCCATTTAATATAAGTCCAGTTAAGAAAGAAATTTACCACTTGGTCAAAGCCAGGTAAAGCTTTGAGGGTTTTTAATGCAGTCTTATCGAAGTTGTGTTCATACGATTTCGAATCAAGACCAAATAAGATTTTTTTAGCATTCATATTATTTATTATTTTCAAGTTGTTCAATTCGTTTTTCTAATGAATAGATGTATTCCCATAGTTTCTCTATGTCTTCACGTTTGGGAACATTTAACATTGCATGAAGGGAGGAAGGATTATTGTGGTCTGTTTGTCCCTTTGGAGATAATTGGGGAGAAGGTCGGCCGTGATTCTGTCTATCCGAATTAGCATTTGCTTGTTGCTGATGATTTTCTGCCTTGTAAAGCAAGTTCCCATCAACTTGATAACAAACAGACACCTCATATCGTGACAAATTCTGCTCCCGCAATGCGTTTTGCATTGTCATACCGTTTGGAATAACCAACAAACGTACTGGCTTGTTCAGTGCTTCATCAACAGAAAGAGTTTTCCCTGATTCTATTATTCCTTTAATGTATTCGTTGAGCAAACGGAGCTTAAATTTCAAACCATTCTCCACAAAATCATTTTCAAAAAAAGATTTCAATTCGTTTTCAATAGAGTCGATATTACATCGGGTATATTCAGCAATTATATCCAATGACTTTCTGTCTTCTTTATCCTTTCCTACTAACATCAAATTAAATGGCGTCTGACGACCATAGGAATCGAGAGTCCCAGATATGTCACGGATTGATAATATGCTACATGAATTCGACAGCCGCTTGTACAAAATTTTATAACCTGAATGAGACATCAATATTCTTGCCTCTCCGGGATAGTTATACTCTTCTGTTTCATCTGACAGAACTATCAGTTTTGGAAGTTGTTTCTGTCTGTCCACATTCTGCCGAAGTTCTTCATCAGGATTATCAATCAGTGATTGTTCGTGAACAGATAGCAATGGGAGAAAGTATTTAAATTCCACTTCTTCCTCTTGGCACCCCAGATATAAATCCTTGTAGCCTCCATGATTATAGTATGCGTAATAATGTATCATGCTATTTGTTTATTAAAATCATAAAGCTTAGATTCTTTTATCGTCACAATACCATCAGTATTCCTTTTTATGAAACCACCTTCTTGAAGTTTCTTAGTAAGCGAAAGCATTTGTTCTAATGTTATTGTACCAAACTTTTTAGCAAGGTATTTCGAAGAAAAGTATGCCACGGCTGCACCTAATACTCCAAACAATGCCCACGATGCAATTATGGCGATTCGTTTCCCCCATTTCCAACGAGACTTTTTTGCTTTAAGTTCCTCAACATTCTTTGCGAACATCACTTTTGCAAGATAGAATTGAAGAATATAGTATGCCAGTTGGTCGCAGTTATGTGGCTGATACTCTTTCCCGATAGTAGTAAACCATGAGTTCGGTCTCATAAGGGTAGATCCTTCACGTATCAGCGCATCAACATCTTCTTGAAACTGATGACGTGACAAATCAATCTGTTCTACTTTCCCGTCTTCAAACCGTACTTGGGTCTTGTTGTTGATAATAGCACATCGTTTCTTTGCTCCACCCGTTAAACAGGTCATTGCTTTACACTGTTCCTTGAAAACGATATTACCTACGGTTTGGATTGCCATAATGTCAACCTCCACATTTATGTACTTCGAAAGTGCATGGATAGTAGGCTCATAGACTTTCCTGACACGATCGACAATCTTTTCCGTTAGACCCTTCTTTATCCATTTCTCGCATTTTAAAGGAACAAAAATAACTAATTTAGCATCTGCTCCATCTTTGTCATCAAGTTCTGACAGGAATGTATAGATGTCATTTATGTGGTTATATGAATTATTGATGGCCTCATTGCAAAGTCTATTATCTGAATTTACAGCCTCCATGAGATGAGGAGTATCAACGGCTATAACAAATACATCATATTCGCGAACCTTCTCACGAATCTCTTTATCATGAAGTCTGCCCATGTCAAAGAATTCGCCATTAGCATCGGTAAATACAATATCCATCCTACTATCTGTATTTGGGATACTGAACTGCAGGGTATAGTCATCGAACGCCCCGGTTTTTCCATCATCAATAAGGAATGTCTTTCCAAGAGATGTCAGTAAATGCCACTTCAAAGTCTCAATACTCTTTGCCAATTTTATACTGGATTCGTTCGACTCAGTGGTGTTTCGTACTTCAACGACTTCTTTAACTGGTCCATGTGTCATAGAATCAATCAAGCCTGCCAAAACCGAAGTTTTGCCAGCTCGCTGACCACCCATCATTAAGACTTTCAAGACATCTGCCATATTTGAACTTTTTTATTTGTGACTACAACTGGCTATAACAGCACCAATTATAAAACCACCTATACCTGCGGCAATAGCACTTTTTTTAATTAATTCTGACTTTTTTCGCTCTGCTTTTAGCTCCTCTAAGACCGACACCAACTGTTCCACTAGTTTATCAGGATTCTCTTTTGAAATAATATCCGATTCTTTCATTGTTACCATATCTTCAGTATTGATTTTCTGTTCAAGCACTGCTTTCTCTTTAGAAATTCCATTCGGCAACACCAGTAAAGCGACTTTGTTTCTATAAGCATGAATTTTAACAACGCCCAAAATAGATGGCAAAGTGTTAGATTGACACTTGCTAACAATGGTTGAAATCCATGAATTTAACTTTGCAAGTTCAAATCGCAACCCATTCTTTTCCATGTCCATGTATATAAACTGCGGCAACAAAGACTCAACCGTTCTAATATGACTTGCCATATAAGTAGCCAATATGTCCAGAGTCCTTACATCCGCATTTGTGTCGCCTACAATGACAAACAGGAAGGGGATAGAACGACCGGCATCGTCTTTAAACTTATTAGGGATATCCCGTAATGCAAGGGCATATTTATCTCCTTCCAGATGTTTGTAGATAAGCTTATAACCTGCATGAGAAAACAAAACACGAGCAGAGTCCGGTAATCCATACGTGTCGTCAGCTGATAGTTGATATATCTGGGGCAGACGTTTTAAATCAGCGACTTGTTTTGCTGCTTCCGCATCGGTTTTTGCACGTTCTTCTAACACAGGCAACAAAGGGAAATAATATGTTGCCTCCTCTTTACTTTCACTATTGCCGAGCATAAAATCTTTATACCCGCCAACTGAATAATAAGAATAATACTTAAGCATATCTAAAATCTTTTAATTATTTCTATACCGTCACCATTGTCCTTAATAATTCCATCACGTTGCATCTTTCCAATAATCTTCTTAAGCTCCTCCGTATCCATTGTGCCAAACAGTTCACGGATTTTATTTATGAGGTCTCTGAAAAAGTCATAAATCCAGCCTAATAGTCCTCTATGATTTACCGCTGCTTCTGCGTCCATCAGTTTCATGAGCATAAAGCGTATGATATGTAACGGAAGCTGGTCACAATTCTGAGGGGAAAATTTGTTGTCTTTCGGATTAATCTGATACCACGAATAGGGTCTTAGCAGATTGGTTCCGCTGATGACAGCCTCGGAATCTTCTGTTACGGTCTCACCAACCAATGGAGTATCGTTTTCTCCGTCCTCCTTTCGGATAATCTCATCATCAATCTTACAACAACGTATCGGACCATCAACACTGTTATAGATGAAGGCTTTTCGGAACTCGGAGAAAAGGATATTTCCAGATGTCTGCATGGGAATAATCGTGATATTCATTTTTGTGAATGCAGACAAATTCTTGATATGAGTTGCATAGACTTCTTTGATACGAGCAGTCACCTTGTTCAATCCATTTGGTTCCTTTGCCCACTTCTCGCATTTCAGAGGCACAAAGACAACCATCTTTGCGTCCTTTCCCTCTCTGTCATCTATATGGGTCAGGAAATTCTGAATGTCTTGAACTCTATTTGTGCCTAGATTGATTGATTCTGGGCATAAGTCCTTGGTCGACTCATCAGTACTTCCCATAAGATACGGAGTATCAATGACGATAACAAAAACATCACAGTCTTTTATATATTCTGCCGTTTCTTGTGAGTGCGCACCTGAAGATTCAAAGAACTCTCCTGCTGAATCTCGGAACTCAATATCCATTTCGCGATGGGTACCTGGAATTTGGAGATGCAGTTTGTACAACCAAAAATTTGATGTCGGATTCTTATCAACAAGGAAGATATTGCTATTTTCTTTATTAACTTCCAACATGTTCTGCAACTCAAGTGTCTTGTCATTCAAAGAGTCCTGAGTTTCAAATCCCTTTGTTTCAAGAACTGTCCTGTCTGCCACAGTAAAATACTCCTTTACTGGACCATTTTTCATCTGCTCGAAAAGACTGGCCAATGCCGATGTCTTACCACATCGACGGCCACCCATCATTAATACTTTAAGCGGTTGTGCCATAATTATATGCAATTTAATTGATTTTCAGAATTGAGTTTGTGGTAATAGGAATAAAGCCGTTCTTGTTATATATCACAAAACGAGTCAGCTTCTTCATCTCCTCATAGAATTTGTCATCATCCTTTACAAAAGAGAAGAAAGAGTCCATAAAACTGTCAAAGAAGCCTTTCTTTTGTTTCTTTTGCCACTCATAGTAATTAGTAACGTATGTGAGCAAATAATAGAGAGGCTGTGGGCAGAATAACGGCTTGTATTCGGGTTTCTTTTCCCAGGATCTGAAAACTGAAAGTTTTTCAATTTCTCCAGGAACCGTGTTAGCCGTCATGTGGTCAAATTCTATTCCACCAAGGGTTATAATGGGAGTAACAAAACTAGCAATATTATTTTGACTAAAGAAATCCGTTAAATCAGAATATACTTTTTTGGTCGCTTCTGAAACCACATTAAGTTTCCCGTCATGCATATATCGCTCACACTTTAGGGGAACAAAAAGTACAAGCTTATCTTTAACCGCATCCACATTATCTTTGATGTAATGAGTTACTATGGAAACCTTGTTCTTCTCTTCATTATATTTGCCACCTTCTTCCATCAAGTACGGAGTATCAACTGCAATAAGAATAACCGTCGCGTTTGACATAAAATTGTAAACCTCTTCGCGATCACTCTTTACAGTAGAAGTTAAATACTCTCCAGGAAAATCACGGATTTTGAGTCTTACGGACTCTGAGCGTCCTGCTAATCCCAAGCCGAATAAAAACTCAGAGATTGTATTGGAAGCTGGCAGATTGGAAGCATTCTTCTTGGCTACGGCATCCACCAGCATGGTATAATAATTATTCAGCGTGTTGGTGTTTTCATCCAAAGCCTTCAAATAAATGGATGAGCCTTCGCAAATCTGTGATTGCGACTCGTGGAAAATAGAAGTAAGCACTGTCGTTTTCCCGACAGAACGCGGTCCCATCATACAAATGCTCAGGGTAGGGATACTAATTTCACCACCCTTCTTTGAGATTAAATCTCCCAGTTTCTCACCTAATTTGCCTAACATATAGTATTTAGTCTATCTTGGTTATAAACTCATTCTTCACGCATAAGTCAGTAAGAGCCTTACTTACTTCATTCCAGTTTCCAAAAGCTTCTGATTCCAGAATCATACTAGCAAAAACATCACGCCAAATTGCCATCCTGTTTTCTGAATAGAAGTTGTAAAGTTCTTCCTCTACAGCAGTATCGTCCACCATCATGTCTCTGTACATACTTATACGAGCATAGAAAGAATGGCTTGGTATCAGAGAGAAGTCGTCACGCCAGACTCTCATCTTATTTTGAATAGATGTCGCACGACTAACAATTTCGCTCCAGATCTTTTTAGCGTGTTGGGCATCAGAGACTCCCGTAATTGGGTTCATTGTCCTGAATTCGCTGTTATGCTTATCTATTGTATTCAAGCATTTCGCCACATGATACTCAATAAGCCCTTGTATGTTCAGCTTATAGTCTAAGACGAAGCAGAGCATTTCAAACATCTTTGGATAAGCGTCCTTATCAACCTTTTCGTCTATAAAGATTTTCAGCCATTCTTGTGAGGCTCCATCTTCAATCGCATACCCTTGCAAAGGAATCTTTCCGAACTTGGCATTAGTAAACAGGATGCCCGTTAGCGAATCCTTCACTTTCTCTTGAAGTGGGATGAGAACGTTGGTATTAACACCAGCGAATGCTTCGTATATGCGATTCCTGAATATTTTCACATATTTCTCAAAGATTGCATTGGTCGCATCTTTACCCTTTTCTACATCGACCAATATGGTGTCTGGCTTGTCAATCAGCTTAGTAAGCGATGCAATAACGTTTTCTATGCTTTCCTTTACTTCGGGACATTCTATATCTTTTTCCTCTGCATATTGATTGTCCAGCTTCTTCAGCTCGTTACTGTAATCAAGGTCTGTCTGATACAATTCCCGGAATTTTTTCAGTTCGTTCGAACCTTGTTTCATACTTCCGGAAACGACCTTTGCGACATTCTTTGATAATTCTTGGAAGGAAGCATATAATTTCTGGCCCAAATCATTTGCATGGCTAATCTTGCGTGCATCAATGCTCTCAAGATGGTCTGTAAGTTGACGCAAAATCGGTTCTATGGCTTGAACCCTTACACTCTCCTTATTAGCAGCATTGGCAATAAGTATCGTTTCTTTCCTTTCATAAGGAAGGGCTTGGTATGTCTTTACGACCTCAGGACAATCCTGAGAATTATCAAAGCCAGTTGTATTCCTTTCGTTGAGCAGGAAATACAATTCATTCACGTCCATGCGTTCCTCACCATGATAAACATCTATATAACGAATGCTATTCAAACGCGAATTGATGGTTTCCTCTTCTCCACGCCATCCCGAATTTGGCTTTGGCTGGTATAATAAAATAACAGCATCACTATTGTCTGCTATTGCCTGATACATGTGTTCCTCTGTAGATACGTCACTTGCGGCATCCCCCAAACCGACATTGTCCATCAAAACAATGTCGCCCACATCCTCATAATTGAATTTCTTGTAGATGTCAACATGGTCGACAGCCAAATAATTGAGGTATGCCACATACTCTGGAGCACTGGAATGGTGCCCGTTGTGTTGAGCGACCCATTTCTGAACTTCTTCAGGATTGGATATAACGACATAGTATCTACCTTTCTCATCCTGTTGAAGTCCTTGCAAAGGTTGCCCGTCTGCATCTTTACCGGAAAGAAGGTTGCTGATAAGGTCATAGTTCTGAACATATTTCAAAACAGACATGCGACCTTCCATTGTGTTCGGTAGTCCTACATTTGCCATCTCAAATGTCTTTATCGCTGCAAAGTCCTGCAGCAATTTGGGCTCTTGAGTGGGAGCATATTTCTCTTCGAGAATTGAAAGACTCTTATTGAACACTCCCAACAATTCCGTACGAGTATATAAATAGACTCGTGTCTCAAAATGGTCAGCGTTATAAATAAACGAAGATACACCAGTACAATGTCCTCCTTCACTCGCCAAAACCACATCATTGGAAAGTCCAGTTACACTCTGAATAAAAGTACTCTTTCCACTTCCGGCCATACCAAACACCTGAAGTGAGATACTCTTTCGTGAGAAACGCTGTTTCAAACGCTCCAGCTCCTTTTTGGTTTCAGCCAAAAGCTTTTTGACTTCCGATGTAGAAACATGATGCAACCTCATTTCCATACCAGCATCATTCACGAGCATGTTGTAGTACGGTCCTTGTTTAACATCACATTGTGATTGAATTAACGACATTAGAGAATCCAGATTATCGATCTGTTTCTCTATCTTTTCAAGGTATTGCAGTCTCTTTTCTATATTTGGAAGAAACAGAGACGCTCTCTTTACCTTGATCTCTTCAATTTTTGATTGTATAGACATAATCGTTACGTTTTGTTATTGGAATTTAATCGCTACCACTTCAAGTCGTTCTCTACAAAACACCTTATCTCTTATTCAAAAGGTAATATATCTCATTAACCTTGAAAATTAGTATGTTCTAGATATTTTTGAGTACCTCCTTAATAAGTCCTTTTTGTAATTGTCGAATAAATATTCTTCCCGCTTCTTCTGCATTTATTAAGAACTTGTCTTTTGACGAGATATTATTATCTTGAATTTCTTTTAACATGTTATTTGCATAACGAATTAAAGATAAAGCATGTTCATATTGGTCAGCATTATTTATTTCTTTTGGAGAAATATATGGAACAGTCTGGCACAATAACCAAGCGTATGTCCTGTTGTCTTCTCCGCCAAAATCTCTAAAACGATATATAAAAGGATCATCAAAGTCTCCATTCCTTCCTCGTAAATAGGCATTGCAAAACAATGGCCATGTTTTTTGAGCATACCGGAAATACTCGTTGTATTTATCATACATCTTCTGGAACTCATCTAGATTCATATTAAAAAAGAGACACATCAAGAGAGAACCCTCTAAAGGATAATAATAATAAGTATATAATCCGTCACCGATAGTTCTTTCTACCCTAAAATAGAAATGACCAGTCCTTGATGTGTCACCTTCACTTTCAATATGTATCATGGAACGGTCAACATTATAATCCAAACGTACATCTTTATAAAAGTATTTCATAAATAATCATCATTTTTATCCAAAACAGTCCTTTTTAAACTCTCTTCCAATTTTTTGTATTCTTCTCAACTCATCTTTTCGAGGAGTTAAGAAAGACGGAGTTAGTCTCTCCAATTCATCAAAAACTTTTAAAGCATCTAAGGAGTCGTCCAAATACACCAAACACATTGCAATTCCTAAAAGGGTCTTTGCTTGTTGATACAACAGGACATTTTTCCCATGGTCAACAGCAAGTTTTAATGCAGACAATTTCTTCAATGCCTCTAAAGCGTGAGATTTGTTTTCAGTATCTGTAAACAACTCTATAAGATCCCATGCCTCATCTTGAATTTTTATATATTCACTTTTTCCCATAATCGTTCGAGCTTATTTTAAATTAAATAAGAACATTAATACTACCCATAATCATTCCCAACAAAGCTCCCAACCAAACAATTGCCTTGAGTTCCTTATCCATCACTTGGAAAATTAGTTTCTCCGTCTCATTGACATCCATCTCGTTTATTCTCTCTCTAACAATCTTAGCGATGTCAACAGATTCTAGAATACGAGGAAGATGCTCAGAGATAATAGTCCGATAAACAGACTCAACAGTATTAACAATTTGTTTAATCTGTTCGTCTTTTCCCTCAAGCAATTTTGCTATAGGGGTATTCATAAAGGTATGAACTTCATTGCCAATCATATTGGAAACAATCTCAGCCCCATTCTTCTGCAACATACCATTGATGTTATTTGCCAACAAGTTTTCTGCGGGTTCTCTCAGCAATGAGAAAAACTTGCCCAAAATGTTACCGCCAAACAATGTCGCAGCAGCTGCTTTAATGCCACCAAGTCCCCCAGCTAATCCGCCAAGGATTTCTGTAGGATCCATAGCTTTCATTTTGTCAACAACGTTCTCTACCACAATATGAGCAACGTTCTTACCAACTTCGGATTTAGACAGTTTAGTATGTACCTGACTTGTCAGGTTTGCATTTACACTTGTCACAATACCCTGCAGCTCCTCTTCTGAAAGATAATGCTTCAAGAAATCCCCAAGGCTTTCCTGGTTGTGCTTTTGAGTGTCAAGAAACTCTTCAACTGAGGTTCTAACTTTCAAAGTCATATCATCAGAAAGAAGATAGCGTTGCAGTACCTCCTGGTTCATTAGGTTCTGACTGATGGCACCACCAATAGCTTCAGCAATCCTACCTTTCTCCTTTGGGATGATACCTGGGGTAAAAGGAATCTTCATTCCAAACAAGTATTTCGCTGTATGCGGCCTGAATAGCATACGTATTGCTATGTCATTGGTAATATAGCCAATGATACCACCTATAATTGGGGCTAAAATGTATGATAATTCCATATTGCTGTTTTTATCCTAGACCGTATGCATTCAGAAAAATGATGATTTCAAAATCTTTTTTTATCCTAACATTTTTATATAGTTATTTAACTCTCTTATTCGAGCAGAAAGTAACGGATGTCCATATGAAAGTTCTTTATAAGCATCTACATTTGAACATTTTTTATATGGTATAGCTTTCAGAAATAAACTATTGATGCTATCAGTATCTTTGCAACATAAATATCCTGCTCTATCTGCATTGAATTCAGACATTCGACACCATCTTTTGAAGGGAATTTCTATCGTATCAGGGATTACATACCCAAACAATTCATTTATTCTATTTAGTGAATTCAGAAGCCCATTCACCGTATGGCATATCAAATTTCCTTGTTGATGATGTCCAAGTTCGTGTCCATACAAGAATGCCTGTTCATAAGGTGTCAATCTTACCGTTGACGACGGACTGATTAAAATATATTGTTTCAAATGCACCTCTAAGCTTAAAGCATTTATACCCTTTAACTTACCTGTTACATAAACTTTTGGAGGATTGTACATACCCAAAGTCTCACAGCATAATCGAAAGACTTCAAATGACATTGGATAAGCCGTACTTACCAACTCTGTAGCACAATCTATTATTTCATCGACCTGTCTTTCATAGTAAGAATCCGCAAGTTTTCTCAACAAATTTCGAGCAAAATTTGTATTTAAGATGTCGTAGACATAGTTGTCATCCCATTCCGCATACCAGGCTTTCCTGTTCTCCATCTTCCGGGGAGCAGTGTCGCTGCCCGTCGTAGAATTGGCAAATTCATCGACAAAGCCTCGTAATCCGTTATATGCTCTGTTTAAGACTTCCATATCATTAAGAATGGGACTATCTCTCAAAATCTATCAAATCACATATCGATTTCGTCTAATAAATCATCTAATCGCTGACTAAAACTTCCAATGTCTGCGTCACCCTGACTTTCAATGATATTCTTCATAGATACTATTCGTGGCGCAAAGGCCGCCGCACTATAACAGATGTCAGAAAAAGTACCTTCGTCACTTGCTGATGCTACATCCTCAACTTCTGTCTCATCTTCCAAATATAAATCGTAATCTTCGTCCATCATCATCATTACGGTCTCCAATTGGTCAGGATTCTCCGCAAGATACTGGCGCACGGCGTTACGTTCTGAGTCTGAAACATTTCCTTCTGCGTATGCAGCCAACAGTTCATTTGTAATTTCCATGTTCAGTTCTTTATATTAATTCGACGATGATTATTCTCAGATTCTCCTTTGCCCGTTGAGTGCGGACATCGACATAGGCTGCATCTGGAACGACAAGTTCTTTTTTGTTGTTGTATTTCTTGATACCATGCTTCTGCCATTTCTTCTGAAGCAAGGAGGCTATTTCCTTGCTGTTGTAACCCTGCAAACGCTTCAGTATGACAAATCGCTGGTCATCGTCCTTCAGCTGAACTATGGCCTCCATGAGCAGTACCTTCCGCAGACGACGTTCATAACTGTCTTCGCCTCCGTCAGGCAGCTGCACCTTCGGTTTCTCCGGGTCATAGCTATCTAAAGATATGTTAGAACCGCTATTTTCTATCAGTTTGGGTAAAACCTCCAGAAATTTATTACGCGAGACACCTCTCAGCCAGCAGCCGAATGTGCTGCGCCATTCAAAGGTTGCCAAGGTGTGCCAACTGCGGTCTTTGCTGCGAAGGTGCATAAAGAGTTCGTTTTCGCAATCGTCAAACCAATAGTCTGTACGCACTGCTTTGTTGAACAAATCCAATAAGGCTTTGTTGTACACGCTGTGCAGGAGATTGGTATAGCGGTCATGAAGGAGATAGGCCGCTGCCTCTTCATTGTGAGGCACTTCCAAAATCTTATCGACAATTTGCTTGTCAGATAAGTCTTTGTAATTGAATCGATATTGGAATTCCATAATTGATGGACGTTCTTTCGTTAGTCACTGATGATTGTTAAAAATGCAGTGGGAACATATGCGGTTGAGACAAGTCCCACCTGCGACAATGTTATAATAACACGTTGTTGACCCGATACTCGGGCAACCCTTCCTTCGACACCCTTAAAGAGTCCGTCATTGACTTTGACTATCTCGCCTCCCTTGAAATGGCATTGTGATTCATCAACGAACTTCAGATGCTCACTCTTATTGCATGTGGCTATGATGAAGTTCTCCATTTCCTTGCAGGAAACGGTCAGTGGAGGATTTTTCTGGTCATCATCCAGCTCAAAATGATTATAGTAATAGGTGAGATAGGACAAAGCAGGAGTGTCCTTTACATATTCATTCGCTTTGTCTTCAGTGGTATATACGAAAAGAAGATTCGGGATTAGAGTCTCCAGAACCTTCTTTTGCTTACCATTTACCGACTTTCGCGCGTAACGCTTGGCGATATAGACATATGTGCCATCTTCCACGATGTAGTCCGATGCCTTGTCTTCTCTGCCGTAAGATGCACGGAACACATACCAACTCTTGTCAGATGTAGGCACATATTTTACCGACACCCCGGTTTGTGAGCTTTTGGCTTCGGGGATAGTCTCAGGAGCAACCCTGAAACTTGGAGGTTTAGCCTGGCCTCTTCCAGTTTCCACATTAGACAATGTGCTCATATCGGACCTTTTATTGTGCCGTTGTTTTAGGTTCGATGCTCGACACAAAAAAGCGTGGAATCGCTGTTGTCCATTCCACGTATCGAGGCTCTAGCATTACCTATTGTTGTTGAACAGACAACGTTAGAGCCCACGCCGATATGAATATAATACCCCAAAGCCTTGTGGATAGACACTCTACGTGCTCCTTATCGGCAAAGGGGATGCGTATAAACACATCCCGAGGACGTCTCCGTTGCTATGTCCAGGACAACAATTTTATCGTCGATTTGCTAGATTTCCGATACGTCCGTGAACAAAGCGTTGTTAACGCCTTTCTATGTTGTAACTCTTTTCCCACCTCATGCAGTTTCGCCTTGCGGCTTATGTGCATTGCCCTCCTTGGTTGGTGTTACCGTTTTGGTTCCTCCGTCCTTGGCTCGGCGTAGGCTGTCTTGGGATAGGATGGTGCAGAACACGTCTGTGGTATCATATCTGCCAAAAACATCTAAGAGTCATGACAAATGTAATGAAAAAAAATAGATTAGATGTAAAAAACTAGAAAAAAATGAAATATCTGTAAAAAATCTACAAGAATTCGTGGTTTCTCATTTTCGTAAAAAATCTCTGGGAGTGAGACAGAAGTGTTTTTTGAATACACGAGTAAAATTTTGCGGATATTCAAAGCCGAGTAGTTCAGAAGTTTCAGTGTCATTAAGGTCATTAGGTCATGCGTGTCATTAAGGATTTTAGATGGGGAGGGGGATTTTCGCACTCCGAATTGCTTAATGACACTCGTGACCTATGTGGTTAATGGGGTGTTAAGTGTTGAATTTTGAAACTAAAAAAACTTGTATTTTTTCTCCTTCCATTCGTAGGCCGCAATGGCTGTGTCGTTGACGTGTACTGAATAAGTTGACACTTTTGTAATTTAAAAAGTGTATCAGTATGAGAAAGCGATCATTACTTTCCAATGAAGAAAAACTATCTTTATTAAAGGAGTATTTGTCCGTTGGCATCTCAAAGATGTCATATGAGAAAGAAAAAGGTCTAACTCATGGTA
>JAEEGL012757590.1_pt1 | contig 26117 bp, 23 predicted proteins | sample 9134231 | NCBI WGS metagenome assembly JAEEGL01 (sample SAMN16246548, study PRJNA631951) | gut metagenome | biome: gut microbiome; feature: rumen; material: fiber-attached | host: Bos | place: Iran: Karaj | collected 2018-10
ACCTGATGAAGATACAAATACCGATCCCCTTACATCACTGTATAACTCGGCTCGGGAAGAGTATGATTCTCAGAAAGAGCAGCTTAAACAGGCAGAGGCTGATTACAGAGCTGCCGAAAGCGATTATAAAACACTGACCCAGTCGCTCAGTGAGTGCAGCAGCGTGCTCAAGGAAGTACAGAACAGTGTAACTTCACTGAACAAAGAGATAAGCAGTCTTAATTCCACACTTTCAAAGGCAAAAAGCAATATCAGCAAGCTCCTTTCAGAGTATAACACACTTAACGCATCATACAGCAAAGACAAGCTTGAGCTGAAAAACAAGCTGGATACCGATAATGCTTCATATGAGAATGCGGAATATCATTATCAGATAACTCTCTCGACTATCGAGGACGAGCTTGCGGAAGTACAGGAAAAATATGATACAGCAGAGGAAAATCTTCGTATCTTTAAGGAAGAATTAGCCGAAGGATATATATGTGCCAAGCAGGACGGTATAGTGTATTTGCTTAACTGTCAGGAGGGCAGAAATGTTAATGTGAATATGACGTTTGTGTACTAAGTTGACGAGAGCAGTTATGAAACTACAGTTGAACTCGATCAGAACGATGTAACACAAGTAAGCATCGGCGATACGGTAATTATATACTCCTCAGAATCAGGGGTGACAAACGGTAAGATCACTGCCATTGCAGAGGGCACATCAACAAGCCTTGCAGATGTAAGGTTCAACGTTACAGTTGAAGCAGATGAGAATGCAGCCCTTTATAGTGGTCAGTCCGTAAATGTTTACTTTAATTACAGTAATATGTGAACAAGTGATTTTAAGGAATTTAGCGGAAGTTCAGATGCTGACGGAGAAAAATTCAGCTCAGGCAGCGGACGTCCCGATTTCGGCGGCGGAATGCCTGAGGGCTTCGATCCGTCAAATATGCCTGATTTCAGCAGAAGAAAGGAAGATTAATATGAAGATGATAATTGCAGGTACTGCGGCTCTGGTAATGGCAGGCGGTGCAGTATTCGGATATAATTTCTATCAGAAGTCCTCTCAGGGCAATGCTGCTGAGATAGCAATGGAAGTAACAGTATCAAGAGGAAACGTTACGGCAGGCGTTACTGAAAGTGCAGCTGTTAATGTTGATTCTCTTGAACAGACCTACGATTTTGTTCTTACTTCCACCAGCGTTTCAGCCTCAGTAGAAAGCGGAAGCTCCTCACCAAGCGGCTGAATGAGTATGGGCGGCGGTATGAATATGGGTGGTATGAGTATGGGCGGCATGAGCGGCGGCAAAAGCAGTAAAGGCGGCAGCATGGGCTCAACAAGCGTATCAACTCAGTCCGAGTCCTCAGCGGTAGCACTTGTGGTAGACAAGGTAATGATAACCGAGGGACAGACCGTCAAAAAGGGCGACGTCATCATGACTATCACTCAGGAGAGCATTGACGAAGCCCGTACAGCACTTAAAAAGGCAGTCGAGGACGCAGAGCTTGTTCTCAGACAGGCTCAGATAGAAGCAAGCGAGACCGAGCTTTCCGCCAAGTTCGATTATGATACACGTATTGCTGAGGGACAAAACGCCCTTTCAGTATATAATGCTGCTCTTAATGAAATTGCACAGAATATCAGCAGCCTTTACAGTCAGATCGACGACGTAAATGCACAGATAGCTTCCTGCACCGATGATAAGCAGCTCTCACAGCTGCAAACTCAGCTTGACTCCCTGCAATCACAGCTTTCCTCGGCTGAAAGCTCACGTTCATCAGATGAGCTCGCAGCAAAGCAGACCTACGAGGAAGCCTTTATGTACTACGAGAATGTTCAGGACCTCTACGATGTGTCCATTAACGGAGTGGGTACTTCCGCAGAAGAGGCGCAGGAAGCTTTTGAGGCTGCAAAAGCTGACCTTGAAGTTTAAGGCTTACATCTCCGACGGCAGCATACGCGCCGAGTACAGTGGTACTATCACAGGAGTTGGCTATTCATCGGGAGATATGGTAATAAAAACGATCTATACCGAGAGAGAAAAGACTGACGTCACAGAATCAAATTGTATTATGTGCGGCGAGTGTATAAAATACTGTCCCGAGGATAATGCTCTTTCACTGACCTGTGCAGGAAAGAAGCTGTATACAGCTTCGAGAAAAAAAGTAATGTCAGGATACGCTTCCAAGAAAAATGAGGTAGAGATATGATAACAAGTTCAAGAGACAGGGAGCGTAAAGAACGTCAGGACAAGCGTTTTATAAATAAAGAAACACAAACCTCTGCAAAATATCTGCGCCGTATAGAGGAGCTTTCAGGTGCTCCGGGCGGAATGAGACCGTTTCTCGATACTCTCAGGCGTATTTATGTTGAAATGAAGGGGATAGATATTCCTCAGACACAAAAGACAATAGGCACATACTGTGTTATGGTACCGCATGAGCTGATATACGCGGCAGGAGCAGTTCCCGTAAAGCTTTGCAGCGGAAACTATACCGCATTTTTCATAGGCGATGATATAGCTCCCCGTGATGCCTGTCCGCTTGTAAAGGCAGTTGCAGGCTTCAAGCGTACGGGACTCATGCCTGTATACGAGAAGTGTTCCATGATGGTAGTCCCTGTTACCTGTGACTGTAAAAAGAAGATAGCAGGGAAGCTCGGCGATTACTGCGATGTTATGACAATGCATATACCGACTACAAAAGGTGATGATGATATCAATGAATATGTAAGTCAGCTTTATGATCTTTGTGCAAGGCTTGAACAGGCAACAGGAAACAAAATAACATACGATTCACTTGCGGAAGCATTCGATAAAACAGGTCGGGCACAGTATGAGCTATCCGAGTTCATACGGCTGAAAAAACAAATGCCTTATCTTATCAGAGGCACTCATGCAATGACAATAATGAATGCTGCGGCATATATGCCTGCTGAGGTGTGGGCAGAAGCCCTGAGAAGTGTAAATATGTCTTTAAGTCTCAGAGCAATGAAAGGTGAGAAGGTAACAAACAAAAAGCTGCCGAGGATACTGCTGACAGGTTCGCCTATAGTATTTCCGAATGTTAAGATACCGCTTCTTATAGAAGAAATGGGCGGTATAGTCGCAGGTGATGAGACCTGCATGGGTGAGCGCGGTATGTGGGATCCTCCTGTGATTACTGACAACAGCTTTGACGGAATGATAAGGGCGTTGGCAAATCGTTCGATACGTCCGTGTCCATGCCCGACATTTGCTGACAATACTCAGCGCATCTACCGTTTGAAGCAGCTTATAAAAGAAAATCAGATACAGGGTGTGATATATCATGTACTGAGAGGCTGTCTTGTTTATGATTTTGAATACAAGCGTATCGAGGACGAGCTCGGAAAGCTTGATATACCCGTTATACGTCTTGAAAGCGACTATAACGAAGAGGATGTTGAGCAGCTCAGAATACGAATAGAAGCGTTCATCGAGCTTATAAAGCTAAGACAGCCACCTGAAAAACGAAGTGAAGCTCGCAGAGAGCTTTAAGGAGTAAAGGCAATGGGAAAATACTATATAGGACTTGACGGCGGTTCAACATATCTTAAAGCCGCTCTTATAGGAAATAATCAGGTCATTGACACTATGGTGCGCAATACGGGCATCGACAATGACGGCACAGCACGAAAACTCGTTCATGAGCTTTGTGAAAATAACGGTATATCGCCTTCTGACATAGACGTTTTTGTTGCGGATTATCCCCAGTTCAACGGCGCGATAGGTGCAGCTCTCATTGCAAGCGAAAGAGGTTAAGATATGGGCTTTTCGGTATTGCTTGAGAGTATGGCGGCGGCTGCTTCTGTTGGAATGGGCTGCGGCACCTGCTGCGGCTCTGGGATAAGTGCTGCACTATATGGTTATCTGACAACTCATACAAAGAACATTAAACAATCTCTCAGAGCGTTTCTCGATTTCTTTTTCGGAAAATTCCTTGCGGTAATACTGCTGTGCTGTACAGCATCATTTGTGGGCGGCAGTATTATAGACGATTCCGGGCGAGTATTCGGTGTAAAAACTGCGATCATAGTTGATGCTGTTATGCTTGCAATGGGAGTATGGTTCCTGATCGGCTGGATAAGAGAAAAAACAGGGGGCAGCAGCTGCAAGAAATGTAAAGGCTGTAAACCAGAAAAAACTGATGAGATCACAGAAGAAAAAAGTCATCATGCAGCTTTGATTGGCATGGGTTTTGGCTATGGTATTTCGCTATGCGCACCACTGATACTTATAACCGGTTATGCTGCGACACTGCTTGTTCCCTTTGCAGCTGTACTCGGAGCAGTATTTGCAGCTGCAAGCACAATATCGCCTGTTATTATTATAATGGTATTGTCGGGTGTACTGGCAAAAGGCATGAATAAAGAGATACCGCAGTATCTTACATGGTTCAGGCTTGGATGTTATATTTTGATGATAGTTTTATTTTCAATAGGACTAATTAAAGAAGTCATAAAATGAATGTGTATTTATGCTGTGTTATCATTTGAAAGAGAACGAAATAATAAGTCTCTCACAGTTTAGGTGATATAATAGACAGGCTTCTCTGTTATCTGTGCAAATGCAGTCAGAACTGCGCGTGTGACATAGTAAAACATCAATATCAGTGTGTAGAGTATGAAAAAATCTCCGCAGCCTTTAAACTGCGGAGATTTTTTTAGTCTTTGGGTTTCTCTTTAGATTCTTTCTCAAGTTTTTCAAATTCAGGCATAACATCTTCCATTGTGAAATCAGGAGAATCATATTCATAATCATCAAGTCTGAATAAAGTACGGGTCTTATCTCCTTCGCTATAGGTGTATATTATCTCATAAGATATTAACTGCCATTTTTCGGTAAATACCAGCCATGTCTCTTTTTTTACTTTATATTTGTCTTCTGTGAGAATATGATATTCTATTTTTCCGTCCTTATTGCTGACATCAAATGCAAGTTCTTTAAGCTCTTCTCTGTATCCATTATCGATCATTGCACCTGAATCATCATATGTTTGGAACGTTCCACAAAATGAACGAATTCCACATAACAGTGGGTCAAGGTTTACACGTATATTTCCGCCGTCATTATAGCTGCCAATATCTATGATCTCTCCTGTATCCTTATTCCTGATCTTGTAAAAGCCATAATCATTATCATAACAGAATCCATTCTCAAATACCAGATCATCTCTTCCTTTATCCTCTGCGATCTCCATATCTATCATACCGTTGAAATCGACCATACCGCAGCGATAATGCTTTTTACCTTCACCTGTTGCATATATACGCTTGTTAGCTTTGTCTTCGATATACAGTCCCTTTATTGATACGTCTTCTGATTCAACTCCGTAAGAGTATTCATATGTGTAATGAGCTCTCAGATTGCTGTAATCTTTTGAAGAATTCAGATAAATTTCGGAATACTTATTAGGCGCGAGATTATCTTCAAGAATTTTATTGAACTTTGCAGCATCTTCTTCATTTTTCAGCTTGTAATAATATTTATCGTCCTGAGGTACTAAAGGCATTAAAGATTTCGAGAGATATCCTTTCGGACTTACAGCGGTATCTCCAATGATATATCCGCCTTCATCTGTCCATTGTTTTTTTGAATCAGTAATTGCAGGGCCCCATTCACATTCACCGGCGGAGCAGGTCACCCAGCCGAGAGAAACGATCTCATCTCGGAATTTTTCAGGATCGGTTATCTTATAAACTGTATAGCCATTGTACATACTTGCAAAATAATATTTTGCTGAAAGTGAGTTTTCAAAAAGTTCCCTGATTATTCGCGGATCAACATCGTTATTTTCAGAGCTTTTGCCCCTATAACCCTCTAATGCTTGCCATAACTTATTAAAATCATCAAGATGTTTGTATTTATCGATCCTGTAAACCACATTGTATCCGTTATAATTTCCTGCAATATAACCGTCTTTATTGATCTTCATTCCGTATATATCAGCATAGTTTGTATAATCGAATCCATCTGCTCTTATCCAACTGAGGTTAAGGATAGTCTTATTGATCTCATCTTGGTCTATGATCTCATAGGTCTTTGTATCACTGCCATTATGAACTGCCGCTGTATTTGGCGGTATGTTTGAATCTGTCAGGCTTGCCATAAAGCACTCATCAATAAATGCCTTTATTTCTTCTGGATTAACATCTTTCCAGTTAAGCGGCTGACAGCTTTCGACATTGTACGATTCAACAAAGTAGTCAAACATTTCTTTTCCGTCAGCAAGTCTGTGATACGTTGTTGTTTCTTTGTCGCTGTCTTTTTCTGTCCATGAGCAGTCTCCGTTTTCATATATTTCAAAAGTAAAGAAGATTTTTTCATCTGTCATGAAATTAAATCTTAAATGTCTTGGTGTTTTAGAAATATCCTTCTTTTCGATTTCTTCCGTCATGTCGAACTTATCCATATATTCAAAGAATTTTTCCTTTTTCTCATCATCATGAGGAAAAAAGAGTACTGTTCCATCATACACGCAGACAACACTGCTCATTTCGTACTTATCCTTGTGTGCTTTAAGTTTGTCATATATGGTATCATAGTCTATTTCGTTCTCGATTATATTATTATCCTTATTTTTCAGCTGTGATAAGTAGTATATTCCGCCGCCGGCAGCTCCTGCAACAAGCACAAACGCCGCAGCAATGCCAAGAAATTTTTTCCAGATCGTACTGTGATATACATCAACACCCGTTACGGAAGATAAATGCTCTTTCTCGCTGAAAGGAACGCCGGACTCTTCAGGTTCTGCCGCCGGTTCATAAGAGGTATCGGCTTCCTTGATGAGATCTTCGTCTATCATACTCATAGCTTTCATGAAGTTATTCTTATTCATAGTCATATCCCTCCTTCTTCAGAAATACTTTCAGTTTTTTTCTTGTCCGAAAAAGATAAGAAGCGACTGTTTTTTCGTTCAGTGAAAAGCGTTCTGCTATCTCTGCTACCGAATCACCGTAAGTATATCGGCGTACAAACACCCGACGGTTTAATTCGCTCTGAGTACGCAGAAAACGGCTGATCGTATCCGCAAGTTCAGACAGGGTTATATTATCATCGGGATCAGCCGGTACACAATCAGTTATTTCATCAAGTGATACTGTGTATCTGCTGTCACGTTTGGCAGCAGAGTTGTACTCGAGCCTGTTTATGGCAACATTTCTGACGATACGGCACAGAAAGCTTTTCAGGTCATTTGGCTGTGCAGGCGGTATGCTGTTCCATAACTCATAGCAGGCTGAATTCACGCATTCTTCTATATCCTCGTGCTGAGAAAGAACATTTCCTGCTATATATGTGCATAAGCGTTCGTATTTCTGACGCAGTTCAGTGATAGCGGACTGATCGCGTTTTTGTAATAGTTCAATAATTGATACATCATCCATAATATAGCCTCCCTTCATGAGGAACTTTTGTCCTCTGTATATATAGTCAGATTTTAGCAGAGGAATATTTCACATTAAAAATTTTTTTCAGGCCGCTCATTTATGTTCCGTAAATATAATATGATTAAATAATATCATAAAACCTGCTATTTTTCAAGGGAAAAGATCGTAGGTATAAAGAAGCCCCGAGACAATGCCTCGAGGCTTAACTTTGTATGTGTATCTGTCTTGTTATTTGATGTCAAAATATCCGAGCAGATATTTTTGTATTGTGACTGCGTCCATATTTGTAACGCCGTTTCCGTCAATGTCGGCACGGAGATTGCCTGCCTCTGTGATATGGTTTTCATCTGTGCCGTTAACGCCGTATCTGGAGGGATTAGCAAGAGACTGCATAATGAGTACGATATCCGACATATCAACTGTTCCGTCATTATTGCTGTCGCCGTTTCCTACATCTGCGAAGTCTGACCTCTCAATGTTATAATCAAGAGTTGATCCGGTTTTACCGTCCTTGACAGAGAAGTTTATAGTTCCATCGCTGAAACACTTGTAATCCTTTGAGAATATGGATACAGTTGATGAAAACTCGCCGTCGGGAAGTTCAAAATCACGGTCAAGAGGGAAAAAGCCTAATGAATTTCCGTCGCTGTCGTTTATTTCGGCAACACCGATATTGTTAGAATTCTCACGTAATCCGCTGTATCTTTCATACAGTCTGAAATTAAAAGTGCCGTCGGGCTTAGGTTTTTCTTCGTTGCGTTTAAGTTTGATAGTCCAGTCGGTGTTATCATTTTCATTTTCAAATGTGAAGAGTTTTAAGTCGCTGAATTTGTAGCCTTCTTGGTAGCGTGAAAGACTATTTGTGTAATCTTTCGGAACGTCCTCAAAGCCTATATAATAGTCTTTATCAGGATCAAAATCAGTTTCTGTAAACAATCTTTCTGAAACATTTGAAGTATCCCACATTGCAATAAGCTTGTCCGAATCAGGGGAGATGTCTCTGTTTTTTTTATCTTCTTTAAACAGTGCTGCCTTGATACCCTTGATACTTTCACCTGTATCCGCATCAACAATGGATATTTTTGCTGTAGCCCCCTCAGGTCTTTCCGAATCTACTACAGTAACGGTAAACTCACCCGGTTTTACAGAAACATTATATTCTTCAGCGGTATATGATCTCCAGGGTCTGTATTTAATAACGTATTCGCCTGGTTTACTGTTATCGAAATCATATGCATCTACTCTTTGCAAAGACAAAGGAGAGCCAAAATCGTCCCACATACCACGAGTTACATCATCTAAATTAGTTCCCATTGATCCACAGCCGAATGTACTGCCGCCTGTAAGATCAAGCTCTTCACCGATTTTATATTCAAGTTTCGTCGGTATATTGAGCGTTAATGAACCTGAGATTATATTGTATTTGTATCTTTCAAGTATAATATCATAGCTTTCATTTTCTTCGCCTTTGTAGTAAATATCTCCGATACCGTCAGCAAAACATTCGCCGCGAACATTAGTAGGGGTGATGTAAAAGGATACTTTGTATCTGTTTTCGTCTGTGAATGTATTGAAAATATCCTTTGGGATCTCAACGCTGATACTGCTTTCATCTCCTGTATCGTAGTGTCCGCAGTTAATATTCAGGTTTTTATCTTTTTCTTTATCATATACACCTGCAATAAGATCAAATTGCAGACCTTTGTATTCCTTGTCGATTACATTGTCTTTGATATTAAGTACTATCGTTGGATTTTTTTCTGTACCTGTAACTTCGGTTTCGGCGGCGTAAGCTGTGATGACAGGATTGAATAACATTCCTGCACATATAACAGCAGAGAGATTCCGTTTCAGTAATTTTTTTGCTTTCATTGTAATTCCCTCGTTTCTTTGGTTTTATCATGTTTTTTAGGTAATAAATACCTTTCTGTAAATTAGACGTTTGAAATGATAAAAACTCTCATATAAAAATTGTATTAATATGAAAAAATACTTCGAATGGAATAAATGAAAAACAGTGATACCGGATTAGCTCAGTATTCAAATTGGGGCATCACGTCAATATATAGATGCTTTTTGGATTCAGGAATTTCTTCTTTACAAAATAACAACTCTTGACCCTATAAAATCATGAGTATAATTAAAAAGCTCCGACCTTATGGTCGGAGCTTTTGCATATATATCATTGTTTTTTAGCAAAATAGGTGCGGTCATGCCTTAGTCTTTTTCGGCTTCATTCAGAAGCCATTCCTGATATTCCTTTTCTTTCTGAATCCTCTCTTCTTCCTCGCGCTTCTGATTTTCTATTTCTTCTTTTTCAAAGTCAGACAATCCTTTATCCTTGTCACCGACATACAGAGTGATAACTTTATCAAGCTTGCCGTCCTTTACTGTAAACTTTGCCATATCTGAGCGGAATGCTGCTCCATCAGCAAATATATCAGTCTCTTTTGCAAGCTCCTGACCGAGCTCCGAGGTGATCCATGCACCGCGGTACGGCTCATTATCACCGTATGATTCGGCATAGAGCATATATTCTCCGTCTTTGATACCGAACTTATCCCCCGGCTTTATGCCTGAAAGAACAACTGAATTGCCCTGCATTACAGTGTAAGTGCAATCGCCTGTGAACGGATGTTTGTCAGGCCATGTCAGAACGTCGAAGGAAAGGTTTTTCTCGCCATCATAAGGCGTGAAATAGAAATCAAAATTAGTGGAATAATTATACGCATAACCAAAACCTACTCCCTGATCTCTTGAACTCTGAATATAACCCTCGGGAATACTGTCAACAACTACCTTATAGCAGTCGTAACCTGTACGGTAGAGATCATTGAATACCTTGGTAGTACCGTCAGATACCCAGCTCGTTTTCTTAGCGTAGCTGTAAGGAGCTTCAACAAGAGAAAGCTTAACTCCCTCAAGAGGCTTTCCGGTAAGACTGTCATAACAGTTTACATTTATGGTATTGCCTGAGTCCTCCATTGGACCAAAGTTCAGGAACAGTTCTCTGTCGGGCTTTCCGTTTACAACGGAAAAATCTATGCCGTTGGAAAGATCTTCAAACTGAACATCGGGATAGTTTTCCTTGATACTTTCAGCGAAATCACTGTTAGGATCAACGAAAGTCACAGGATAATCAAAGAAATTGAAATCAGCGTGGTAATCTCCATCAGGAAGCGCCATTTCACCTGTATACTGCCTCTGGTAGTAATAGTTACCTTCCTTGTCAGTTATAAAGAGATTGCCATAGCCTATATTCTCTCTGCCCTGACACCAGTCCATATGTGTGAACTTGACATTCTTTTCCGCATTATCGGCTGCAACTCTTACAACAAGTTCTTTCTCTGATGTGGCTTTTTCAATATCGAAAATAACTACACGATCCCATATTGCGTATTCGCCGTCGTAACACTTCGGAAGTCCATTTACTGTAAGGAAATACTTATAATCCTTATCGTCGGGGAGACCGTAGTAATTAACCTCCTCGCCGTTGGTTGAAATGGTGTCGCCGATATCGTACAAATAATTGCCGTTCATTTCGGAAAGCCATATATCAGCATTCTCAAGAGGTTCGCCGGACATCATATCCACTACCTTTACGCTGAGCTTCGTACCCACAGGCTTATTCTCAGCGATCAACTGCTTTCTCAGGTATACCATGTCGAAAATGTCAATAACACCATCAGCCAAAAGGTCAGCGTTCTTGATATTTCCAACCTCGTTTATTCGTCCCAGAAGATAGCGATTAAGCTGAACAGCGTCCGAAATACCCAAACTGCCGTCGAAGTTTACGTCTCCGAAGAGAGTGAGCACCTGAGCATTTTCAACTATATAATCCTCAGCCGATGCAGATGAGAGATTCATAGCAACAGGTGCCGCAGCCATAACAGCTGCTGTGATAAGCGCCTTGATCCGATTTTTTATGTCCATGGGTTTTACCTCCTGTCATTTTGTAGGAGCATATTATACTCCCCCTTATACTCGATTATATCATAATAAACAATTATTGTCAATAATTGTGGTAAATAATATACTATAAATACACCTGCCGTTGAAAAAACTTATTTGTTTGGTATAATTCACAAGGATCGAAAATGTTATGAATGTTTTATGGTCTGCTAAAAGAGTATGGCGGTATCTTTTTTTTTCGAAGGGAGCAAACAATACATAATCAATACTTTAAATATTAGAAATGCCGCAGCACCGATTATACTTTATATATTTACATTGTATCGGTGATATGCTATAATGAATGCAAAAGCATTCATTATAATTGATCTAAAGCCCTTGCAGATACGCAGATCAGAGACCTGCTTCCTATGATCGGACAATTATAGCATAATGCTTCGTTTTTTATACTATAATAATACCTATTACAGAAATCGGTAAGGAAATTTCTGAGTGTACATAAAGAATACACATCACTTGTTTATAATCATATCAGAATCACAGATATGAAAAGGGGAATTTGCAATGAAAAAGCATTATATCAGATTAACAGCAGTGATAGCATCGCTTATTTTTACGGCGTTTGTTCTTTCTATGGGATTATTCACCTATGCGTCTGCATCAAAGATAATGAACCAAAAATGGACACTGGCAGATAATAATGCAAGAATTGCGAGCACTGATTATAATGAAAATATATCGGACGATGAAGCAATTAAGTATATTTATGAAAGATTTTATGTTCAGTCAGTTTTCCTTGATGACGAAGAAATGGGGTTTTATGAAGTTATCGACCTTGATGAGAATACCAAAATCGAGTCAGGGAATTTTTTTCAGGTATATTATTACTCGGATGATGGTAAAGACAGGATCGAAGGAAAAAGGTTCATACCTGTAGGAGATGATATACGGGGAATCAGGAGATTGATATTTGATCCTGATATTAATGCAATATGTGACGATAATTTCATATTTAACGGTACCATTTCATTTTATGATTATGAAACAAAAAAGAACGTGAAATATACCATAGGCGATAACAAACTTGCTGCTGCGGACAATACAGTTCACACATCTGAGGTGTACGCAGGTAAAAGCCTCACGGCAGATTACTGTTCATTTACAAAAACAAAATATGAAGCTGAACTGAATAGGGAAGCAAAGGAAAAACTTGAAGATATAAAGGCTAAGCTTGAAAAGGGGTATGCAGTAAAGGTTATAGCGGACGATGGTAATCCAATTTATTACAGTAATGGAAACGCAGACGGTGATTATTTAGATAAGCAGATCAAAAATGGCGAGTATGTGGTTTTCAGTCAGAAAAGTCTTGGAACTTCCTATTATATCAGAAGTTCGTATTTCAATTCCAAAAAAGAGAATTCCTATGTGATCTACCTGTTTCATCCCATAGAGCTTGCGTTCAGAACACATATTTTCGTGTATATCCTGAGCCTTATTGCATTTATAATACTTGAAGCGGTGGCTGTATTCTCAATGAGAAAGCTATACGGCAATCGCATGAGCTACGAGCTTATGCGTCAGGACCTCACAAGAAGTATTGCTCATGATCTCAAGACTCCTCTTGCAGTTACAAAGGCTTATACAGAGAACTGGGAGTACATTGATGAGGAGGACAGACATGAGTACGCCGAAAAGCTCAACATGGAAGTCGATAACATGGCTGCTATGATAGACAATATGCTCAATATGTCAAAGCTTGATTCAGAAAAGGATCTGAAGCTTGAAGAAGTGGAACTCTACGCGGTTACATCAGCAATATATGAGCGCATGAAGCCCATTATAGCTGAGCGCGGTCTCAAAGTGAAGCTGATAACAGATGTTATAGGCGGTGAATATTACGTGAATGCCGATCCCAAAATGATAAAAATAGCTATCGGAAACTTTATTACAAATGCTGTAAAGTATGCTGAAAGCAAAGTGGAAATAAAGCTTTTGGGCAAGGATAAAAAGGTAACGTTCATGGTCTCGAATGACGGTCAGGGTATAAACAAAAAGGATATCAAGAGGATATGGGAACCATTTTATAAGACTGACAAGTCAAGAACTGACAGAATGGGCAGCAGCGGTATGGGTCTTGCAATAAACAGCAGCATATTAAGGCTCCACAAAGCAAAGTTCAAGTGTATAAGCGACAAGAACGAGACTTCGTTCTGGTTTGAGTTAAAGAGGGTAAAATAATGGAAGAAAAGTATAGGATCCTTTTAGCCGAGGATGAGAATGGACTTCGTGATATCACGTCTCTCTTTCTCAGAAAGAACGGATTTGACGTTGATACTGCGGCAGACGGCAATGAAGCAAGCGTATATGCAGAGAAAAATATATATGACCTTATTATTCTGGATATAATGATGCCGGGAAAGGACGGCAGGGAAGTCTGTCGAGGTATAAGAAAAAGGTACGATGTGCCTGTCATCTTCCTGACGGCTTTGGGGGAGGAAAACGATATTGTCGAAGGCTATGAAGTGGGAGCAGACGAATACGTGACCAAGCCCTTTTCAACCAAGCTGCTTCTGGTCAAGATAAATGCCCTTATAAAGCGATATCACGGGCTGATAATCAAAAACGGCATACTCAGGATCGGTGAGCTGGAGATAGAACCTGCCAGAAGATACGTGAAGGTCAACGGAAAAGAAGCTGTTATGGCACCTAAGGAATATGAACTGCTGATGTACTTCATTGATAATAAGAATATAGTTCTCAGCCGTGACAGGATACTTGACAGCGTATGGGGGATAGACTATGAGGGCGTTGACAGAGCGGTCGATACTCATGTAAAGAAGCTTCGTGCTGCGCTTGGTGATGCGAGCCGCCATATCGAGACTGTCATAAAGGTCGGTTATGTGTGGAAGGATTAAAATGTTTATTATATAAAATACAAGGCATTATCGGTGAAGAATAAAGATGATTGTTTCTTCGGTTATAGATCTAAAATGAAAGCTCCGAGTATAAGTTCGGAGCTTTTCGTTGTTATTTTTTTCTGTTTAATCGGAATATTTGCTTTTGGTATTTTTATGCATTTAATAATCAGCAGCACCAGAAGTTGTACATCTCAAAGAATATCATTGCAGATACAGTGATAAGATTTCCTGCAAAGCATGACAGGCTTCGTATTCTTCCGTAGGGGAGCTTCTTTTTTGCTATGAAGGAGTAAGCAGCGGCAAGGAGAGCAGCTAAGCATATAGCCATACATACGATCTGCGTAATGCCTATGACCATACCCTCCGTTTTTGTGAGACCGTCGTTGTCTCCTTTTATGCGAATAACTACAATAGATATTATTGCGGCAAGTGATATAATCTTTGCAAACTGTCCTGCGGTAATGATATGTGCAAAGGACAGAGGAGCAGACTTGCCTGCCTTATTGAGCTTTCGCTTTGCAAGTAGTATGAACAGCGAAGCAACTCCGCAGAGCATGAAGCCTGCAAGGAGACAGAGTTTAGGTATGTAATGCTTTATTTCAAGGTATTCCGAGCAGCTGTTTACAATTCCCCGTGTTCCGTCCGAGTTTTTTACTATGCTGTATATAGTATCATCGAAATATTCCTCGGAATGATATTCAAGAAATACACCGTCAGCGACCTTTGCAGCGTTTATATTATCAATTGAGAATGCGTCCATGTAAAGTATAAATCTTCCCATTCCTGCCGCATGGGTACGTGTGTCCGAATAGTATCCGCTGTATGGTGTCAGATCAAATTTTTCATAGTTTTCACCGATATATTTTTTTGTCTTCAATCTGCCGAAAACATATGAGCATAAATAGTTCGGGAAATCATCACCGCAGTTTGAAAGACCTACGATTCCGAACTTTGATACGGGATCGAATTCCATATTAGCAACACAGCCAAATGTAGCTCCTGTATGTCCGAAGGTGCGGACGTTGTTGTATTCATGGACGTCAAAGCCATAGCTGAAGCTGGGTATATCAGTGTTTCCGTAGAATGAGGAGCCTGAGAACAGCTTCTCCTGAGTTTCGGCATTTTTGAACAATGGGTGGGCGTCGTTGACCAAAGCCTGTGCGTAGGTGGCAAGGTCGCCGATAGTACCCGTTATTGAGCCGCAGGGGTAGAGCTGATCGTTGAAAAGGCAGGTGCCCTTGGATTTGTATTCTTCAATTACCCCTTCCTCTATTGTTCCGTCTGCATTTTCCTTATAGCTGTCATGCGTGGTTAAATCATAGCATTTCATTTTCAGACGCTGCTCTCTTACCCACTGATTATCAGTGAAGTCGGGACCTGCCGAGGTGTGCTCCATGCCGAGGGGCTCAAAGATATTCTTGTGGACATAGTCAACATAGTCCATACCGCTTACCCGCTGAACGATAAGTCCTGCAAGAGAAGCTGCCCAGTTTGAGTAGGAAGCCACTTCACCGGGACGGTAGGTCTGAGCAGGCTCCACATTTTTGAGAGCTTCTTCAAGTGACGGCATTTCAGCCATATCCTCTGATGTGGAGTCGTAAAACTTCTCACACCAGCCGCCCTTGTGGTTCATGATGTCCATAAGTGTAATGGGATCATCGTATTTAAGGTGGCTGAAGAAATCATCGGGGAGGTATGTGCGGATATCTGCTTCAAGGTCGATCTTTCCCTGTTCCCAGAGCTGCATGATGCTTACCCATGTAAAGGTCTTGGAAATGCTGCCCCATTCAAACACGCTGTTCTCGTCAGCGAGGGTGTGCTCCTCAATATTGGTGCAGCCGTAGTAGCGTGTGTACAGTATTTCGTCGCCGTGGAAAATAAGCTCCACACGAGCGTTGGATTTGTCTCTTCTTTCGATATTGTTGCGATGTGAGTCCCATTTTTCCTGAATTTTTATAACAGAGCTGACTGTTGCTCCCGACGGAAATTTAAGAACGTCTTCATCTTCTGCAAAGGCGCTGAATGGCTGAGTGCAGACTGTAAGCACAGCCGCAGCAATAAAAGCGGCTGTTTTTCGCAGTATTCTTTTCATGTATATCCACCTCCTCAAAGCTCACGGGCTTCATAGTCCACTACCGAGCATACAAGCTGATAGAGGGTGAAGCCGAAGCCGATAAATATAAGTGTGATACTTAGCAGCAGACCGTTCATGGGAGCTGCCAGTGCAAATATCATATTTACAAGTACGATAAGTGCAGGCTTCAGTATATCTATATTGAATATAAAAATAATGACAGCTGCTACGGCGTAGACCAGTGCGATTCCACCTAAGATTTTAAGAAAACTCCTAAGCAGGGAGTTTTTCTTGCTTGAAATACCGTTTTTGAAGTATCTCCTGTGCTGACCTGCCATGATCATGAGGGTAACAGCAAAAATAAACCAGAATATGGAGTTCTCCAGAGCTTTCATCTGAACCCCTGTGCCGAAACCGCTCGATTTTTCGTATAATTCATTAACGTCCTTTGAAAGAGTAGTTCCATGGAAATCACTGAATTTCTCCATTATGAGATACAGGATAAAAATAATTACCGAAAAAACGGTATATATTCCCGTTGTGAGAGCAAAGCGCGAAATGACGATGCTTTTTCTGTCGGCAGGGATAACGGTGAATATTTTTCCTGCATTATGAGTCTTTTCTGCCATTGTGATAAATGGCACGAGCAAAACTCCAAGTACAACGATGCTTAATGCCATGAAAAGTGCTTCCGAAAGCATTCCAATGACTACAAATATAGCAGTAAACGCGAGTATAAGGAAAAATCTGCCTTTATTTCCGCCCCTTGCTGATATGAGATCGACTCTCATAAGGTCGATTATCTTTTTCATATTGTCCCTCCTTACAGCTCTTTGGTTGATGCCTTTTTAACTGTGATCGTACAGAAAAGATATGCTGCGGCTAAGGTGATTGCATTAAGTACAGCGATTGACAGCCATTTGCCTGCCGTAGTAGGCGGCAGCAGTATATCCTTTAAAGTGAGAAGTTTTTTGTTGTATATCATAACAGATATAAATGTTGCAGCGGCAGCAAATACAGCCACAATTACCAGGAATTCATGTATGGCAGCCTCCATATTTTTTATCTCTGAGCGCATCTGCGCAAAACAGAGAACAATAGTTAAGAAAGCAAATGCCGCTGCGGCAAACAGATACATTTTCATATATTTGCTCTCAGGCATTTTGGAAAAATTGCTTGCTGCATATGAAAGTTTTTCCGGGAGTATCTTGTAAAGCGAAGAGCTCCTGCCTATGAACAGGCACAGAAAAGAGAGCAGTTCACCTATAAACATAGTAACGAATATTTCCGTGAAAAGCGCTTTTATGACAGCGCTCCTGCGGACCGGCAGCATACCGTAGAGTCTTTTGCAGCTTGAATTGTTGATTCCCTGTATTGGCGCTATGATCATTACAAAACTCACTACGCAAAGGATACCAAATGTGAGACCGAACAGCGATGCTATGATGCTCACAACGACAAATATGGCTATATAAGGCACAGTAAGCCTGCTGACGGTGATCAGGTCAAACCTTATCATTTTCATCATGTCGTTCATGCCTGTCCTCCTTTGCAACATAGACAAGTATCTCGTCGATATTAGCCTTTTCGGTCTCAAGCTTGTCGGTGACTTCGCCGAGATACTCAGTACTGAGAAGTGCGTCGAAGCCGTTTCTGTAGCCGTGGAAGCCTATGCACTTTTCACGGAGAGCAGAGGAGATGTCCTCCTCAGCACCTCTGAGGATAACGTATTTTTCATTGAGTTCGTCCTTAGTTCCCGTGAACCAAACTCTGCCATTGTGGAGTATAGTAACATAATCGGCGATACGCTCCACATCAGATGTGATATGTGTGGAGAAAAGAACGCTTCTGTTTTCGTCCTCGATGTACTCCGCAAGTATATCGAGAAGCTCGTCACGGGCAACGGGATCAAGACCGCTTGTAGGCTCGTCAAGTATCATGAAGTCAGCCTTGTGTGACAGGGCTATGGCTATCATCAGCTTCATTTTCATGCCCTTTGAAAATTCGCCCACACGCTTGTTATCGGGGAGATCAAAGGATTTGAGACGACCTGCGAATTCCTTGCTGTCCCAGTCCTTATAGAAGGGCTTCAGTTGTTTTTCTATCTGTTTTGCAGTGAGGTGGTCAGCAAGGTAAAGGCTGTCAAAGACCACGCCCAGCTTTTCCTTTATGGCGATGGTGTCTGTAACACTGTCAAGCCCGAAAACGCTGATCTTTCCGCTGTCTATATTAGCCATATTGAGTATGGAGCGGATAGTAGTGGTCTTGCCTGATCCGTTTTCACCCACAAATCCCATTATATAACCCTTAGGCAGGGAAAAGCTGACATCTTTAAGTGCAAAGCTGTCATATGCCTTGTTGAGTCCTTTTATCTCCAGAATGTTCTCCATAAATCATTCCTCCATGTATTTTTTTAGGGCTGCGATGATCTCGTCATCGGAAAGTCCTGCATTTCTGCCGTTCAGAACGGCTTTCTCGAAGCCCTCCTCCATTTCGCAAAGCATACGCTCGCGCAGCAGTTCGTTGTTGCTTGGCGCAACGAAATACCCCTTGCCTGTGACAGAGATTATAAAGCCCTCCTCAGCGAGGTCGTTGTATACCCTTGTGGTTGTGATAACGCTTATTTTCAGATCTCTTGCAAGCTGTCGGATAGACGGCAGCTGCTCGTCCTCTGCGACCTTGCCCTCAAGTATCTGAGCCTTTATCTGCTGCTCTATCTGTTCATAGATAGGCAGTTCAGATTTGTTTTTTATAACTATCTTCATAGTGCACTCCTGTGTTATACTGTATATATCATCATATATACAGTATAACATGGTTCCATTTGTTTGTCAATACTTCTGATAAAAAAATCAGAAATTTTATGTATTTTATTACACATATATTATTGGACAATGCCATCTGCTCTTGACATGGAATTATTTTTATGCTATACTAATCTCAATAAATGATATTAGTGAGGTAGTTATGGAGAAGCTTATAAAAATACTTACAGATCCTGTATCAAACAGGATAATTCAACTTATTCGTATAAACAAGCATATGACCGTCTCTGAAATACTGTCTCAGATGATTGATATTCCGAGAGCAACGGTTTACCGTAAGACAGAGCGTATGTTAAAATCCGAAGTTATTGAAGTTATCGACACGCATAGAATACGCGGTCAGATTGAAAACGTATACGCATTGAAGAATTATTTCATGTCACCATCTGCAAACGGAAATGACGGCATGAAGATAATGACCTCCACTCTTATACAGATATTTGAGCTTTGCAGCAGCTATTTCAATCGTGACGACGCAGATGTAAACAGAGACAAGTTATTTGTACTGAACTATGCGCTTTCACTTTCAGACAGTGATTTTGCTTCAATGCTCAACGAAATGTACGCTGTCGTAGATAAATATAATGGCAGAGCGATTACGGAAGAATCTCATATCCGTAATCTTTACCTTATGTCCATGCCGTCGGGAGGAGAACGAAATGAGCAGGAAAAATGATATTCTGAATTGTTATCGTGAAAAGGGAATATGCTTGTATGAATATTCGATGATAAACGGCTTGAAGCAGTATATTCAGGTTCGTGGAGCTGACCGCAGCGCACCGCTGATGTTATTTATACATGGCGGTCCAGGAGGTTCTGCGGCAGGACTCTGTCATGTGATGCAGACAGAGTGGGAAAAGCATTTCACTGTAGTAAACTGGGATCAGCGGAATACTTGTAAAACACTTCTCGCGAACAAGGGTAAAGCTGCTGAAATTGCTGAGACAGGAAGTATTTCAGACTATATGGCAGATATTGACGCTGTGATAAAGTATCTTCATACGGTATATGAATTTGAAAAAATAATAATCGCAGGTTTTTCGTGGGGAAGCATTATAGGTTCAGAATATGCTAAGCTTCATCCTGAGAATGTTTCGTGCTATATTGGTATCGGTCAGCTTATAAGCTATATCGAAGGATTGAAGTATTCGTGTAATTGGATAAAAGAGCTTGCAAAAGATGTGCCATCAGATATTGCTAAAACGGATGGATTACTGAAACGTATTGAAAACGGCTTTGAATTTAACAGCGATACTATGAAAGCTTTGCGGGTATTTTCAATGCTTGGTTCAAAATATATAGCCAAAGACAGCAGACCTTTTCCGATAAAAGCACTGCTTTGTTCGCCTTTCCTGAGTTTTAACGAGAAATTATCCATGCTTAATTCGGACTTCAGGGATTTCAGGGGAACATACAAAACGCTTATGACATATGATTTCAGAAATATTATGCATTTTGACGTACCTGTGCTTTTTGTAAGCGGTGATGAGGATTTTATATGTCCGAATCAGCTGCTTATGCAATGCTTTGATGGTATTGATGCGCCTGTAAAGAAAAGTGCAGTGATACCGAAAGCGTCACACACTTGCTTCTATGATCGGCCTGATATCTTTGTCAGAACGATCACGGATTTTATCAGCAATTTAAAGTAATACGAAATACATGGGATCATCTGAGAAGAAATACCCATACAAAAAAGAGGTCCCCTCATCAGGTGAAGATAGCTTCACTCGGTGAGGGGATCAGTTTTATTCCGTAACGATTATACCTCCGAAATATTCGGGATTACCGTCTTTATCGCTTAATACGAAACCTCTCGTGTGGCATACAGCGTATGTGCCGTTAGCACGCCTTGCGCGGTAACGTATGGGCCTGACCTCAGCTTTTCCGCAGAGAACTGCATCTATGGCTTCTTTGTAGATCTTCATGTCGTCAGGGTGGATATGCTCCTGCCAGCATTTATCGGCGTGGTACATATACTCCGACTTCATACCAAAATCATCTACCAGCGGCAGCGCCCAGCGTGAGAAATCATGTTTCATATCATTCAGATAAACATATCCCTCACCGATTACAGTATAAAGCGCACCGAACAAACTGTCAAGTATACGTTTCCTTTCGGGTGGGATCGGTATATCCATATTGTTCATTCCCATAAAGTAATCGACTATCTTCATGGATTTCAATTCGTTTTTATGTTCATACATCTTCTGGTCGGCTCTTTTATATACCGAATCAAAGCTGTCGTCGGCATCACGTTCAAAGACAGCCATACCGCAGGCGACAACAGGTCCAGAACGAGAGAGCTTATTTGCAACAGATTCTTCACGCAGCTTTGCAAGCAGCTGTTCGCGCATATCATAATCGCGTCCGTCAAGTACAACAACGAATTCATCTCCGCCGACTCTGAATACAGGGCTGTGATCAAAAATATCGCATATCAGGCGGCTCGTACTCTGTATCGCTTCATCTCCGAAGCTGTGTCCTCGGGTATCATTGATTTTTTTGAGATCATTGACATCACACATGATAACTCCGAAATGATAGTTTCCCGATGCAGAATTGATCTTTTCGTTGACTGTTGCAATGTACTCAGTGAATGCATTTTTGTTTCGTATACCTGTCAGAACGTCCATTCGTGCCATACGTCTGGCTGATTGCAGCATCTTTTCCTGCTCTTCCTTTTTGCGGAATTCTTCTTCTATATTTTCGAGGCAGCATATAATATGCTTCTGATCGTCGCACATTATCTCAAAATGGCGCATATGAACTATTTTTCCCTGCAAGATAAGCCGGTATGCAACAGAATAGGACTTATCTTCGGAAAGCCTGCCGAGCATAGCTTCTCTGTCGTGAAGCTTTATCACAAGCTCAAGATCATCCGGGTGAACATATTTAAAGGCGTTATTCTGTGATTCCGAAAAGAAATCCTCACCCTGACTTGGAATATCCAGACCTTCAAAAAGATTATTTGGCATATATTCATAATAGTTTCCCGAATCTATATCGACATAATAAAGACTGTCAAAATGATGTGCAAGTGTAAGGGCTATCTGGTTTAAAGCTTCCTGGTTTTCTTTCATACGCTCCTCCTTTGACCGGTCTTGTATTTAGATATTATTGTTGAAATCATGATTCAATGTTGATTTAAAATAACGCTTTTTATAAATTATACATCATATCACTGAAAAAGTCAATTATAAAATGATAGTACATATTTGCGGAGAAAGAAGTTAATATTTAATGTTCAGTGTATATTGCAGATGTTTTTTTAGAGCGTTATGAAGATTATCGGTATGAAATGTTAATTTGGATTGACTATTATAACTAAGTTTGATATAATATAAAACATCAATTGTTTTATGAAATCAATCAATTATATGCAGTATACGTTATATAAGGAGCTGATATCATGTTAAGGATAGCAAATACCGAAAACGGAAAGGTACGTGGTCTGCCCGCAGCCGACCCAAGGATAACATCATACAGGGGCATACCATTTGCCGCTCCGCCTGTGGGGGTGAATCGATGGCGTGCTCCGCAGCCTGCCGAAAACTGGGAAGGTGTGCGCGACTGCTTTGAGTTCGCACCTATATCCGTTCAGGATACTCCGGGGCTGGGTGACGATATATACTGCCGTGAATGGCACGTTGACCCTTATATATCCATGAGCGAGGACTGTCTCTACCTTAATGTATGGACAAATGTCAAGTCAGCAGATGAGCGCAAGCCTGTGCTTGTATGGTTCTTCGGCGGCGCTTTTCAGTGGGGCTATACCGCAGAGATGGAATTTGACGGCGAACGTCTCGCAAGGAGAGATATCGTTGTAGTTACTGTGAATTACCGACTGGGTGCGCTTGGTTTTTTATGTCACCCGCAGCTGACAAAGGAGCAGCCTGATGCATCGTGTAATTTCGGCTGTCTCGACCAGCAGGCAGGACTAAGGTGGGTTCGGCGCAATATAGCCAGCTTTGGCGGTGATCCCGATAATATAACTATAGCAGGACAGTCCGCAGGGGGCGGCAGCGTAATGGCGCAGATGGCTTGCAGGGACAACGAAGGCGATTTCAAAAGGGCAGTGGTAATGAGCGGTATGTTCGGCTCACCATATACGGTCAATGATTTTTTCCTGCCGCAGAGCCTTGAAGAAGCAGATAAAAATGGCGAAAGGCTGTTTGAGCACCTTGGAGTTAAGACGCTTGAAGAAGCAAGAAAGCTCGATGCCGATTACATTCGCAGCAAGTATTCCGAGCTTCGCAATGGCGGAGAGATGTTCTTCACCATAGTGCAGGACGGGCATTTCTGCACACAGGATCCAATGACAGCTTTCAGAAACGGCACACGTATTCGCGTACCTGTTATGGCTGGAAATACAGGTGATGAGTTCATTGAGCACATTCATGCGGCAGATGATGACGAGCTGGCAGAGAAGTCGAAGGAATACTTCGGCAGCAGAGCAGAGGAATTTCTTTCATTCCCCGAAGCTAAAATCAAGACCGAATTCGGTTATTCACCAGTTTCATCACCCGAACTTGGCGTAAAGAGTGCTTTTCTCGGCGAGAACAGGCAGAATGAGCCTAAGAACTGCTACTACTACCGTTTCATATCGGATATACCAGGTGAAGATGCTCCCGGAACATTCCATTCCGTTGATCTCTGGTTCTTCTTTGAGACTCTGGCAAAATGCACCAGACCATATGAAGGCAGACATTATGACCTTGCAAGACAAATGTGTGATTACTGGGCTAACTTCATAAAAACGGGAGACCCTAACGGCTTTGACATAAACGGAAATAAGCTTCCCGAATGGAAGCCTTATACTGATACAGAACGAAATGAGATGCTTTTCACACGTGACGGTGCAAAGGCATCGACCGAGCAGAGCAGCTTTGTTAAGCTTCTGCTTGACACAATGAAATAAGGAGGTTTACTTATGAGCAAGAAACAGGCATTCAACCCATATCTCCCCAGCTGGGAGTATATACCCGACGGTGAGCCCTATATATTCGGTGATCGCGTATACGTTTACGGTTCTCATGATTTCTGGAACGGATATGTGTTCTGCATGGGTGACTATGTGTGCTGGTCCGCACCTGTTGACGATCTGGGCAACTGGAGATATGAGGGCGTTATCTATCCAAGAAACGCTGACCCCATGAACAAGGACAGTCATATGTGCCTTTACGCACCTGATGTTACAATTGGTCCTGACGGAAGATACTATCTTTATTATGTACTCGACAAGGTGGGCGTTATGTCCGTTGCAGTATGCGATGAGCCTGCAGGCAAGTACGAGTTTTACGGCTATGTTCATTATCCTGACGGCACACGCCTTGGAGAGAGAGAAGGGGACGAACCGCAGTTTGACCCCGGCGTTATAACAGAAGGCGGCAAGACATATATGTACAGCGGATTTTGTCCTGAGGGTGACAAGTCAAGAACAGGTTCAAAGGTGGTCACTCTCGATAAGGATATGCTGACTGTAATCACCGAGCCACAGCTGATAATCCCGGGTATCTGTTACAGCAAAGGTACTGAGTTCGAGGGGCACGCTTTCTTTGAGGCTTCGTCCATACGCAAGGTGAACGGCAAGTACTATTTCGTATACTCCTCCGAGGTCATGCATGAGCTCTGCTACGCTGTCAGCGACAGTCCTCTGGGAGGATTCAAATATGGCGGCGTACTTGTAAGCAACACCGATCTGCATATTGATACCTACAAGCCTGCTGATATGCCCACGAATCGCGGTGCAAACAATCACGGAAGCATAATCGAGATAAACGGGGAGTGGTATATATTCTATCACAGACATACCAACGGTACTTGGTTCTCGAGACAGGGCTGCGCAGAAAAGCTCACCCTCAATGCAGATGGCAGCTTTGATCAGGCTGAGATAACTTCCTGCGGCCTCAACGGCGGTCCTCTTGAGGGCAGGGGTGAATATCCTGCCTATATCGCCTGCAATATCTTCGGCAGAGAACCAGAGCTTTACATCGGTGACCTTAATGCGCCGCGTATAGTACAGGACGGAAAAGACGGCGATGAAGAGATCGGATATATCTCCAACATCAAAGAGGGGACTAATATAGGCTTCAAGTATTTCGACTGCAAGGGCATTACTAAGGTAAGTATTACTACCAGAGGCTACTGCGGCGGTACTTTTGCGGTTAAGACTGCTTGGGACGGTGAAGAACTGGGCGAGATAGAGGTCGACAACAGTAACGTATGGAAGAAATATACTTCTGAAATAAGGATACCCGACGGCGTAAATGCTATCTGGTTCACCTACAAGGGTTCCGGTAATCCAAGTCTCGGTTCGTTTACTTTGGAATGATATTGCAAAACTGGGAGTATACTTATGGTGAAGATTTATTAAAAAATAGGGTAAATTTGATTAAAAAAGCGTTACAAAGCGGTTAAATTTTGGCGTTTTCTAACCATTTTTTGCGAAAAACACATGAATTTTTTACTCGTTTATCTTTTTTTGCCTTTATTACAGATATTTATTGACAAGTTGTATATAATATGGTAAAATTAACAAAGACACCGAAGAGGTGCAACATCAAATTCGGTAAAACCGTAAAACTTGCCAAGCGACAATTTTGTAGGTATGTTTCGTGCGGCGATTAACCAGGAGGTAATAGTAATGAAAAAAAGAAGAATCTTAGCAACAATTATGACAGCAGCAATGTTCGCTACTACACTTGTAGGCTGCGGAAGTGACAGCAACAACGGCAACAGCAGCAGCTCAAGTGGTTCAAGCAGTTCCGGCAATGGCGGCGGCGATTCAGGCAAGGCTCAGGAGATCACATGGATGTTCTGGGACGATCTCAATGCTACCGAGGATCTTATCTCACTTGGCTACAAGGAGACTATCGAGAGATTCAACAATGATTTCAAGGGCAAGTATCATGTAACTCCTATTACAACAAACCTTGAAGAATACTACAACAAGCTCAATGCTCTTGTTGCAGCAGGCGATACACCTGACGTAT
>JAEEGL013899997.1_pt1 | contig 26116 bp, 24 predicted proteins | sample 9134231 | NCBI WGS metagenome assembly JAEEGL01 (sample SAMN16246548, study PRJNA631951) | gut metagenome | biome: gut microbiome; feature: rumen; material: fiber-attached | host: Bos | place: Iran: Karaj | collected 2018-10
ATCATCCTCTTCCCACGTGAAGCTTTCGAACAGATGGTCTCTAGGAAGTTCCAATATACAGAAGGGTTTAATGGTACTGTAGAATTGGCATTCGACGTGCCCACCTTCGCTGATGTCGATAAGGAATACCAACATGCGCTCGCGAATGGTGCCGCCTCCGTTCTTCCTCCCACCACAGAGCCTTGGGGTCAGCGCACCTGCTATGTGGCCGACCCAGACGGAAATCTGATAGAGATTGGTTCGTTTAACGAATAAGAATACGAAATATGCAAGATTTCATGACACCCCCGAAGCATGTGAATTTCCGTGCCAAGAAACTGTTCGGAGAGATGGGCCGCATCGTGGACGGTTCCATCGCTTACATCGATCTCAATGGCGGTGGTCCGACGGAGTTGCACACACACGAGCACAACCACCTCTTCATCGTCACTGAGGGTGAGGCTCGCGTCCAGTTAGGTGAAGCGACGGTCATCATCCACAAAGACGAAGCCTTCTTGGTAGAAGGCCGCATCCCGCATTCCTGTTGGAATAACACAGACGGCGTGACAAAAATGATAGGAATCACAGTCATATGAATATACTAATTCTTTCAGGCAGCCCGAGAAAGGGGGGGCAATACAGACCTATTGGTAGAGGCGTTCGTCAAAGGTGCCTCGAAAAAACACCATGTCGAAGTAGTTTCCGTTCATGACTATAAGGTCAATCCCTGCATGGGTTGTAACGCTTGTTTCAAGAACGAGACCCATGCTTGTGTTCAGAAAGACGATATGACGATTATCTACGAGAAGATAGCTAATGTTGACATGCTTGTGATAGCCTCGCCCGTCTATTTCTACGGACTGAGTGCACAGCTGAAGGCAGTCATCGACCGTTTTCATAATCCGATAAGAGATACATTCCGCCTTAAGAAGATGGCATTGCTGCTTGTAGGAGCCGCTACGCTCCCTGAACTTTTCGACAGTATCCTTACACAATACAAACTTTGCCTGAACTTCTTCAAGTTGGAGGATACAGGGCACGTGTTGGTTCGTGGAGTCAAGGATAAGGACGACATCATGAATACTGATGCTTTGCATGAGGCATTTCATTTGGGTTTAAACGTACAAATGTAAGAAAATGGAAATGTCAAATTGGTTCAAGGGCTTCGAGAAAGGTCTGGAGCAGCTCTCTCCAGAGCAACGGTCGGCCTTCCTTTCGGAATGCGGAAAGAACTGTGTGAATGGCGGTACGCTGTCTGTTTACCAAAAGCTCCATGAGCGTGCTCAAGGCGACATGGACACCTTCTTTCAGATGGCTAATGAACTGCCAGGTGTGAGAGGTGAGGTCATTGAGAAAGGACGCGTTTATCGCCTTGTCTTCTTGGAATGCACCTGTGAGTTGTGCAAAAAAGGATATGTCACCACGCCATTGCTTTGTGAGTGCTCACGCCAAAGCGTGATTTATTCGCTGCAATGTCTGTGGAAAGAGAAACACTTCACAGTGATGCTTTGCCATTCCATCTTGCGTGGCGGAACAGATTGCGAAATGAGAATAGAAGTTGAAAGTCCTCCTCGGCAGCAAACCCACAGTCAGAATCCAGGGTGATTGCTTGATTTCATGAGCAAGAGGAAACTTTATTATATGGAAGAAATGCAGACAGTAAACGAATATGCCATCAGCTCAATTCGTGAAAAACAGAAACAAATATGTTAGAAAACAAGGAATAATATTTGTTAGTTTGCTTTGTTCTAATTACCTTTGCAACAAAGGAGTTGTGAATGAAGCGGCACAGACGTGTACGCATTTCTATTTCTACTCTATTTTTCTATCTAACCATTATAATAATAGATTATGAGAATCCGAGTTGTCTTGTTAATCGTTATCATGTGCCTTACCTGTATAAGCATAAAGGCACAAAAAAAACACAACATCATTTTCGCAGCCTCTCCGTATGGGCATGTGCATATCAGCATGTCAAAGGAAGATGAAAAATACAAATACGATTACAAGAATTTCATTAATGGAGGTTTTCAATATGAGAACAGCCACAATGGGATTACTTCGCTGACAGAATTGAATTACTTCAAAGCCGACTATGAGAAGATGGACTTAAAAGAGGTGCAAACCACCTACTTTAACCCAAACTGCACAGAGAACGTCTTTGGTGCCACACTGACACAATACATTGGTGTGGTAATCAATCATAAAGGAAGCGTCCAACTGCCCATTTATTTTGGACTAGGTGCAGATTATCTAAACAACCGGGATTTTCTGCACCACTTTACCGGTGACTTGGCCGCTAAAGCCCGTTTGAAGTTTCACTTCAACAATTTAGGCTTTTATATTGGCGGCGGTGCCCGTATGGGCTTTGGTGTAAAAGGAGGGTCAGAACATGAGGGATATCATATTCTGACCACTCTATGGAACGTAGACTGTGGTTTTATACTGGGGCTATAATCTAATTCGCACTACTTAGAACGACAACTCGAATGCCACCCTCACACCATGTTTCTTGGTGCCAGGGATATGTGTATAGTTAAGCCTCCGAACGTAAACCACCTTGAAGAATTTGAAGATATTATGGAATCCGGCAACAAACTCCCAGTAGGGATGGTTTTTCTCCATTAGATAAGAGTCCTGAGGCATGTAAAAGAGTATGGGATCATCGGCATTGGCCAAAAGGAATGGATTGTTTTTGTCGGTAAGTGAACCTATCATACCTCTTAAACCGACGACCTCCCTCCATTTCAGTTTTTTGATAAGAGGTAAACGGTTCAGTATTTTTCCATTCATGTCCCACTGAAACTCAGCATAGGCAAACCTGTCGGTCAGGAACTCCATGTTTCTCATCATGGCAAATGTCCCCTCATTTATGGTATATGAGACATTGGCAGGAGGCATGATGAGCAAAGGAAACGGCACCTTATCCCATTGTGCCCCAGCCTTCAGGTGCAAGTCCATCTTCCCCCAACTATTCAGCCAAATACGCTTATAGATACCGGCTTCGGTATAGTTGTAGCGATATTGTCCACCAAGGAAGCCATCAAAGCCCGTCGTATGGAAAACGGAGAACTCTGGGGCATCGAAATTAACCGGTATTCGATGCTGTTTGGTGTTTACATAAGTTCGGCCCGGACAGATCCAGAATCCGAGTGTGGCTTCTGTGGTGCGTATTTTGCTTACAGTCGAGCCATCGTTCAGATGCTCAAAACGCAGTGTGCCGGCAGGCTCATTGCTCTCTGTCTTCATACTGACGGTGGTACGAAAGCCCCAGTCGGTCTCCCATTCAAACTTGAGCGATTGTCGGTTGTAAAAATACATCTCTTCGACTTTGCTCCATTTAAAAGCCGTGAAGACATTATCCTTGTCAGTGTGCATGAACTTGTCGGAAAATGACATTATATCATACGACGACTCAAAAGAAAGTGTCCTTGACGGAAATTCTGACGGCTGATACTCTTTTTTATTGAATGAGTAAGTGGCCGAAGCCTTATAGTAATGATTGCGTGTGTCTATACCGTAAGCATAATAACCCTTTAGAAAGAAATGAGGATTGAGTGCTGCTGTGGTCTGGGCACTTGCACGGAAGCGAATGCCATCAATTGGATTGGTTGACACAATCGTGTTGATAGGTCCAATATCAATCTTGCTTTTGGAGTTCTGTGTACCCGTCTCTACAAAGTTCTCTATAAGTGCCTTTGCTCCGAAAAGCACATACTTAAAGCCTTTTGTCTGTTCAATACGATGGATAAACGCATTCATTGACGACTCGCTCTTGGTCAGCTCAACAGCACGGTACTGGTCCCAAAACTTATCGTCTTTCATCTTTGCATCTGCCTCATAGCGTGTTTCAGCCTTTCCCTTGAAAAGTTTCTTCGGCAATTCATCAAAGGCATAGTCGCTAAGACGTGTGGTACGGATTACGATAGCTTTACTAAGAAATTTAGACAAAGCCAACTCCACCACCATATCGTCCGTGGTGAGAACCCACTCACCATCAGGAAGAAGCGAATAGGCCTGTTCAATGCGCAAACTTTCCACGAAATTGACATCACTGCGCTGTGGGATGGTCAAAGTACATTTGGTGACATGCAGATTGGAATCGGCTTTCACAAAGATTTCTCCTCTGAAACCAAAGTCTTGTGAATTGTTGGGAGTAAACTGAAGATGATAACACAAGTGCTGACCCACGTAAACAGTATCCTCGATATAAAAGCGGTAGAAGTTAACAGCATCTTTGCCGATAGGGCTGGTAAAAGGATATTGAAGCAGACGTATTTGATCATCATAGATGTCAACGTCTGAAAAAACATCCTTCAACATGCTGTTCAGAATCTCTCCAGTCTGAATGAGTTGATTTATGCCTTTGGTTTCCTGTCCTTTAACTATATCTTTAGATGCCCTTGGGGACTTGCGGTAAACGTGTTGTATAACCGTCTCATCTACAGAAATTGGAAGGATAAGTTTGTAATTATATGGACAGAATTCCACCTGGTCAACCATCCATTGCTTTTTGCTGGCTTGGGCATTCTCCAACTCATCAGGAGTCACATCGTTGACGGCCAATGTGATTTTCTGATACTTGTTGTACTGGTAGTAATCATGGTTCTCAAGATCTGTTCGTTTCTTTGCGGCTATCACACGGTTCATCAATTCCACGGCAGGATTGTTTTTCCTGCTGTACCGACTTTTCCTTTTCGACTTGACCACCACTTCGTCGAGATTGCGGTGATCGGGCTTCATACTAATCGTAATGAAAGACGGTGTTGACGCATTGATTGAAACATTCTTTGATTTATAGCCTATGGCTCTTACTGTAAGAGTCCATCCATTGTGCCTTTCGATAGAGAATATACCCTGCTCGTTGGCAGCAACAGAGATTTGATGGCTTTTGTATATAATGCTTGCAGAAGGAATGGTATCGCCAGATTCAATATCCACTACGACACCACTGATCTGTGCATTGACTGATGAGACCAATGCACAGAAGCTGATAATCAGGATTACAAATATTTTAGTCGATTTCTTCATCAGGTTCATACCCACCCATCTCACGGATGGCGTTTTTCAGAATTGTATATTGCTGGTAGAGGTTATTGACCGGAGCCTCCCCTTCAACATAATCGTGCATCGGACTCTTCATAAAGAAGCTGAGGAATCGTTGTATACCATATCGTCCTGCACGGGCTGCAAGGTCACAGAGCAGACAGAGGTCAAGCAAAAGGGGTGCGGCGAGAATAGAGTCGCGGCAAAGGAAGTTGATTTTCACCTGCATTGGGTATCCCATCCATCCAAAAATGTCAATATTGTCCCATCCCTCTTTATTGTCTTTGCGTGGAGGATAATAATTGATTCTCACTTGGTGGCAATAGTCGGTATATAGGTCGGGCTGGTCCTGAGGTTTCAAAATGGTCTCAAGAGTGGAGAGTTTGCTCACCTCCTTTGTGCGGAAATTTTCAGGCTCGTCGAGCACCAGTCCATCCCGGTTACCAAGAATATTGGTAGAGAACCATCCACTCAGCCCCAAACATCGGGTACTGATAATTGGAGCAAATCCACTCTTCACAAGCGTCTGGCCAGTCTTGAAATCTTTCCCTACGATAGGCATTTTTGTCTGTTCGGCCATTTCCCACATGGCTGGAATATCAACGGTAGTATTGGGAGCACCCATGATAAAAGGAGCCCCTTCTGCCAGTGCAGCATATGCATAGCACATTGAAGGAGCGATATGCACCACATCATTTTCCTTCATGGCTTTTTCCAATGAGGCGAGTGAACCGTGAACCGGCATGAATACCGGAACATATATTTCTGTAGAGGCTGCCCATATTACAACAATACGGTCCACATTTTTCTCAACTTTAAAATGACGGATGTCTTCTCTCAAAGCCTCCACCATTTCCCATCGTGTTTTCACATTCTTCACATTGTCGCCATCGAGACGCTTGGCATAATTCTTGTCGAACGCAGCCTTTAGTGGCACTATTTTTTCCAGTTCATCACGCACTGGCTCAATGTCTTTCTCCTGCAATACTTCTGCATACATGGCCGCCTGGTAAGCATTTTGCGGATAGACATCCCATGTAGCAAACTCAATATCATTGAGATTGGCAAGAGGTACTATATCGTAATAGGAGAGATATTGTTTGTTTTCACCTTTCCCCACACGGATTTTATCATATTGTGTCAGAGAACCCACCGGCTTGGTCAAACCTTTGCGTGTCATCAACACACCAGTGATGAAAGTAGTAGCCACTGCGCCACAACCTACTACCATGATTCCCAATTTACCCTCAGCAGGCTTTACTTTTGGATTATCTTTCATGTCACAAGATTTTATATTTTGTATTATATTTTATTTATAATTCGGAGTTAAAATATCCGGCAGTTGCGAGATGGAATGAATGACCACATCTGCTGCATCTTTCTTTTGACAGCAAGTCCATCCCTCGCCTTCCAACCATATAGTATGACACCCAATTTCTTTTGCAGGCAGGATGTCGTTTTCCATACTGTCGCCCACCATTACGACCTCTTCGGGTTTCAGTCCGAGAGCATCTACTCCAGCCTTGAAAATCGCCGGGTCGGGTTTTCTTATTCCCACCTCAGCCGATTCGATGATATGAGGGAAGAATTGGTCGAGCTGAAACTCCTTGAGAACGGTATGCATATTGCCATAGAAATTTGAGACCAAAGCCATGGGATACTGTGGGTAAAGAGCAGAGAGCACAGTCCTAGTATCTTTCATTTGATTCTCTACCTGACGATAAATGATTGAGAGCAACCGCCGGGAGTAAAATCTAGCCACATCGGCAGATTTAAAATCAAATTCGTCCATATCTATTTTTCTCCAATCATAGGTTATTCCAACATTGGCATCTTCCACTACCTTCTTACAAATATAATCCATCTGTAAGTCAAGTTTTACCGACATCATACGATGGAAAGTGTCACGGGGGGTAATGTAAGAATGCTTGCCCAGCGTACGTTCCACCTGGACATAAACCTCTCGAAACTGATTCTCATTAATGGGAATATCAAGCATCTCATATGCGTGCCATATCTTCATGCCCCAATGACATCCATCGGTGTCGAGTGTTCCACCGAAATCGAAGAGCACACCCTTTATATCTTTAACATCTATCATGGGTTGGAATTGATTTTCTTATAAAGGCGACGACACAAATGCTCATGATGCCGGTGCATGTAGATGTAGAGGCAGGTGAGCGGAATTATCTCAATGAGGAAATAAAGCCAAGGGATATTGAGCAGACAAGTGACATAAATGCAAATTGCCCTGACATTGAAGGAAAGTATATTGGTATACTTCATCAAAGGTCTGCTTCCATCAAGAAACTCTTTACGCAATTCAGTGGGAACATATTCTAAATCACCATATTTCTCAGTCATAGCCGTTTTCAACTTCTGGAAAGAAGGAGTTCGTTTTTCCTGTCCATGACAATAATTGGCATAATTGTAAAAGAAAACCTTATACAGGTATTTCATTATCGAGCCATAGTGTTCAGGCACATGCTTATAGTTGGTGCGCTGCTGTTCGTATGTATCGAGTTCGCTTCCCGCTTTACCTTTCAAGAAGAGGAGATGTATCTGCCGATAATAGTCAGAAAGCGATGCCTGAGGAGAGTGGCACATGATTCCTGCCACGAAAGCCAGTGCCCAAATGGAGAATCCCCAATGAATATCTGTTGCCGGCATCATTTGTGGCATCAAGCGGCAACAGAGAGCGAAATAGATGGAAAAGAACCACACATTGCCTGAGAATCCGTCGAGTATCCTGCCCATCAGTGTCTTTTGTCCAGTAAGACGGGCGAGTTGTCCGTCAGTTGAGTCGCAGAAATTGGCAAACATCAGCAAGACAATGCCCAAAATATTGTGCAGCAAGTCGACATAATAGAACATCCACGCGGCACCCAATCCCAAAAAGATAGACAGTATGGTGATGGTATTGGGATGAACTCCCAGTCTTTTCCACATCAAGGCAAACACCAAGCCGATTGGTCTGGTGAAATAGACATCCAGCCATTCCTCCGTGTCTTCCGACTTGAAGGATGCCTTCAGCAAATCATTGAATCCTTTTTTCATATCAGACATGGGATTCTGCATGTCATTATTTTGTTCCATTTACTATCAAAAAAACATGGTATCAAAAGACACCTCTTTTACATTCACGCACAACCAATTCGCTTATTGCCTCAACAGCGTCTAAACGACATCTTGAAAAGCTTGGCCAGTCGTTGAAGTCGATGACGACCATTCGCCCTTTTTCATCTACAATCGCATCACCACCATAAATACGAATATTGGCTAGTGTGGCTATCCTCTCTGCCAACCGTTGAAAGGCGTAAACGTCGTATGCATAATAATGGGGCAAACCATTTTGAGTCTCGTTTCCAAACTTCGACATCCCATCGGCTGTGGGATAATATGTTCTGAAGAATTGGGTTCCAGCTATGCCATAGAACTTTATTAAATCGCCTGGTACATGTGCTGTGACCACCACATCGGTAACACCCCGTTTATAGAACTCGTTGAGACATTCTCCCATACGGTTCTCATTCTCAGCAAACACCACATCGCATTCACTCTGGGCCGCCTGGTCACCTCTTTTGAGCCAATAACCATGTACACCTTTTGCCGGTGCCACAGGCAAGCCTTGCTCTATCATCAGCTTATGAAGACGGCTCCGCATACAATTCTCCACACCATGTGAGCTGTTAATGACAGTGTCGCCCATCTCCTCGCGCTCCTTCAGGAAATCGAGAGCCTGTTTTCCGCGTGCCATAGACAACCATACAAAGGTTTGATTCTTCAGCAACTGCTGATTATTATCAGCCCAGTCAATGACATTGTCCTCGCGAAGAAGAGCAATATCAGCCTGAAGAGACTGAACCACTTTCTCAGCTGCCAGATGAAGGATGGCCTTGTCGGCATCCACAGAATTGGGCGAGAACGACTCGTCGCGTTGTACGGCACAAACAATCATTTTTCATCCATTGTTCAAGAAATGCTCAGCCTTTTCAATATCCGCCGCATGGTCAATGTCAAACACTGTATGGAAAGGAAAGGCCTTGAGTTTCATTCCTCGCGCCACAAGAGCTCTTTGGAAATTACGCATCCTACTCTCACCATTGGCTACACACTGTCTCAATACAGGTATGGCCTTTTGAGTCAAACCATATATACCCGCCGATATCCATCGGCAACCATTGGAAACATCATAGAAGCCTTCGATAGTCCATTGACCATCCACTCCCACGTAGAGTGGTTTCTCATCATCGACAAAATCAGTTATACCCATCAGACCCTGCCCTCCGTTTGCCACATTCTGCCGAAACTGCCTGATATAAACATCAAACTCCTTTTCCGAAAAGATAGTGTCGACAGTTGTAAGACAAAAGCAGCTGTCATTGAGCAGGTGACTGATTTCATAGAAACTATGCATAGAGCTAAGAGTAGTCTTTACGACCACACTCAACGGGAGAGGATTTCCATCCAGACCATTTTTCTTCAAGTCATTGAGATGATCTGAAACCAACGGACTCAGATTATTGCATATCACCACAATCTCATTGGCTTCATTGGACATGAAGATTCTGATGAGCCGGTCTATCAGAGCCTCACCGCCTACCTTCACCAACGGCTTAGGAAGAGTGATTCCTTCCTCACGCAATCGCGATCCTTCGCCGGCAGCTATTATTGCATACTTCATAAATCACGATATGGCAGATGCCTTTTTGTTTCTTCATGGTAAACTATACCGGTAGTTTTTCTAAGAGACACTTGCCGTTTCTTGCTAACCATTAGTTTAACATGCAAAAATAAGAAAAAGCATTGAGATAGGAAAATATAATCTATTATTTAAGGGTTTTTCACCTCTTAATATTACAAAATAGCCACAATATCTTCAAAAAGATATGTGGCTATTTGATACCGTTGTATTATACCTGTCAATATTCGAAAGCTTTTTTCAAATCATCAAGAGTGAGCGTGGACAATTCTTCCTTAGACAGACCTGATTTTCTGGAAAGCCGATTGGCCTGAATCTGTATAGCTCTTTCGAACTTGTTTCTCGCATAACGCGCATTACCGTAGTTACGGTCGTTTAGAGCGATTACTTTTTTGAATGCTTCCTCCATATAGTCTCTTGCGTCATGTGTCAGTTTATATTCATCCTTACGCATATACAGGTCAAAGATCTTAACCAGTTCTTCTGCAGTATAGTCAGGAAAGTGAATATAGCGTGTAAAACGAGATTTCAAGCCCGGGTTGGAATCAATGAATCTCTGCATCTCATCTGGGTATCCGGCGATGATAACGACGAGCGAATCGCGGTCATCTTCCATTCTTTTAAGGAGAGTGGAAATAGCTTCCTGTCCGTAATCGTCTCTATGAGAATCAGGAACGAGCGAATAAGCCTCATCAATAAAAAGCACACCATTTAGTGCCGAGTCGACAACATTATTGGTCTTCATTGCAGTCTGGCCTACATAGCCTGCCACAAGTCCGGCCCTGTCAGTTTCAACCAGATGTCCTTTTTTCAAGATACCAAGGTCTTTGTATATACGCGCCACGATACGAGCTACAGTGGTTTTTCCTGTTCCCGGATTGCCAGTGAACACGAGATGATAAGATAATTTTCGTGTCTTGAGGCCCTGCGCCTTACGTGCTTTCTGCACCTTCACATAATTGGCAAGTGCGTCAACCTCTTTCTTTACAGCTTCGAGACCGATAAGCGAGTTGAGTTCCTCATAAGGATTCTCTTCAAGCGGCTCATTCACCACAACATGCGCAGTGGTCTTTTTCTCTCCGTCTTTATCAGCCGCAACTTTTACATCAGCGGAAGTGTCTATAGTGTTTTCTTCTGTTTCCTCGTCATCGGTTATGCCGGCAACAACCGTTAGTATTCCCATTGCTACGAAGAGAATAATAGCAGCGACACCTATATATTGCAAATATTTATTCATAATAGTTTAATAGATAGTTCATGCAAAGATAAACAATATTTTTTATATTATCTGTTTATATGTGAAAAACATTATCTTTTAGTTATTAGAATAGAATAAAGCAAAAAAGGAAGAATGTAACATAAAAGATCCAGCCAATCAAAATGACCCGGTAGAATATGGAAAGCCTGCATTATTTCAGAAACCGTACCTAAGACGGGAACAACAACCGCCCAACTCAATCGTTTTGCTAAAGGGAGATGCAGGAACAGTGCATCAGACACAAGGATATAGGCCGTGCTCCATAAAGCACCAGGCAGACAATACACAATATAAGAAGGAAGTCGGACCATCCCTGTCATCTGGCGCACATTATCAATCCATGGTGCCATAAAGGTATTATCAACCCAAACATGCATTAAGAGGACATGAGGCCGATAGAACATATATATGGCACCACCCAACAGCAACATCAAAAACGCTCCTGACAATAGGGAAAGACGGGTTTTAAGGTGTGAAATGGGTGTCATGAAGAGATGCAATAAAAAGACATGTTTGCAAATATACTAATAAATTCTTAACACACAAAAAAGAGGTTGGTGCAGGATGCTACCAACCTCGATAAAAAAATTTCGAAATATCGAAATCCTTAAAAAATGTACGGCAAATATAAGTGATAAATATTACAGAAGCAAATTTTTAACAGTAAAAATGGCAATTTTAACACTAAAATGGCAAGAATTTAACAATTCAAAGCAAATAAGCATTAAAAAGGGACAAATAACTCATATGCAAGACAAATAAAAAACAACACAAAAAAAGAGCATAAAAACTTATGCTCTCTTTATCAGTATGCTTAGAAATAATTATTTCTTAAAGAAATCCTGAACAGCCTCATTGGGAACCATCTGCTCATCGAAAACATAAGCACCGGTTTTGGGGCTTCTCACCATTTTGATAACTTTTGTGTATGCGCGACCTTCCTTTGAACCTTCATGGAGGGTAGCAACGGTTTTCTTTGCCATATTCTACTATTATTTGATCTCCTTATGAAGAGTCATCTTCTTGAGGATGGGGTTATACTTCATGAGTTCCATTCTTTCGGAAGTGTTCTTGCGGTTCTTGGTCGTCACATAGCGACTTGTTCCGGGCAGTCCACTGTTTTTCATCTCAGTGCACTCAAGAATCACCTGCACTCTATTGCCTTTAGCTTTCTTTGATGCCATTAGATTAATCTCCTATCACTTTAATCTCTTTCCAATCACAATAGCCTTTTGCCACAGCCTGCTTGAGAGCGGCATCAAGACCAATCCTGTTGATAATGCGAAGTCCTGCAGCACTCAGCTTGAGCTGAATCCAGCAATCCTCTTCTACATAGTAGAACTTCTTATTGAATAAGTTGACGTCGAAACGACGTTTTGTGCGGTGCTTTGAGTGGGAAACATTATTACCCACCTGGGCTTTCTTTCCCGTAATCTGACAAATTTTCGACATTTCTATCTAAAAGTTTTTTCGATTTTTTGATACATATTCCAAACAGAGTGCAAAATTACTAAGTTTTTCTTCAATAAAATCATATCTCCATGAAAAAGTTGCACTTTTAAGATTTTTTAAGCGATTTTTTTGCCCTTATTACCTAAACACATAGAACACAATGTGCCATAATTCCTCTGCGAGTAAAAAAGGGAGGAAAAAAGGAGCCATTGACGAAATGCCCTTTGAAAGTGCTGTCAGGATATCGGCGATATTGCCAAAGTTTCCACAAAGCGTGCCATAGACGCCAGACACAACAATTGCCACTAAAGCTATCATTGGTACGAGACTACTGCTGAAACTACTGGGGAAAAGATGTCCCGTAACACTGAGCAAGACAGCATGAGGCATTACTGTGAGCAGCAGCGCGGCGATAATAAAACAAGCGAACAAAAAAAACACAATACGGTAGGCATATCTCTGACGATAAGAAAGAGGATGGCCTTTTCGCGCCGCCAACCAGTCGGACAACAATGCGCTTCTTTCAACAACTCCTAAAGCCATTGACAAGAGAATCAGCCAAATGAGAAGCTGGCCGGCCACATTCGACGTGAAAGAGCCAAACAGCCATCTCACACCCTCACTGCTGAGCAAGGAGTGCACTCCCGTGTCAGACGACAGTGCCGCCACAATCCACGAGACGATAATGACCAAGAATATCAATGTGACCAGACAGACGGTGACCACAGCGAGTATCTTTGTCAAATATCTTCTATTCATCATCTGGCATAAGATTGTCGATGTCGATAATACGCAATTCAAGAGCTCTTACCACGAGACGAGTGGCATTGACTCCCATTCTACCATTTCCGTTGGGAAATAATTTCTGCACCAACTCATTTTGTCTTTTCTCAAGGCTCTTCACACCAAAGGGCATGCCTCTAAGATTTGTTATTTGTTCTTTCGTATATCCCAGTGCAAGGTGCCGTAGGAAGCGTTCATCATATTCATCAATCTCATAATTAACAAGTGCCTCCTGTCGCATTAACTGGCTCCCCACACTGTATTTGAATCGTTCTACAATTTTCTCAAGAATCGGCTCATTGAAAACGAGCCGTTTGCCACTCATCACGCTAAATACATCCCCTCTTGTGAGCAGTTCACCGCTCTTGAGAATAATGCCATCGGCACCAGCATCGAGCACATCCACCCACAGTTTCTCATTCAGAATCTCACCAGTAAAAATCAGCACCTTCATGTCAGGATACAATTCTTTGGTTTGCCTGCAGATTTCCACGCCGACAGTGGTAGAGCCACCAAGTCCGAGATCAAGCAACACCAGATCGGGCAATTGCTTCTTAATCAATTTCCAATAGGCAGCCTCGTTATTGGCAGTTCCTATGATTTCGGCCTCAGGAATATCGTTGCGTATAATGCCCTCTGTACCCTTTAACTCGAGTGCCACATCCTCTACAATAATTATTTTAAAAGAGTCCATATCTTTATTACATTTTAGGTTATTCATGATTATTTCCATCTCGGTAAGGTAAGTGAGAGCAGGATACCCTGCTGCTCATTATTTTGCGCCACTATGCCACATCCACGGGCATTGGCCCTCTCTCCGCTTTCTCTTGCTATCTGTCGACACAACAGAAAAGGTATGTTGTCCATTGAAGGAGTAAACAGTTCGTCGCAGGTCTTACCTTTCAGATTGAAATGACCCAGGGCAATTTTCAATTTGAGATACCTTGGGCTCTCCTCCCAACCTACAAGGTCCAATTTTTCCTTGTTGTTTGTTTTCTTTAGTATATCAAAGAGATAGTTCACCATCTCGGCATCAGCTGCCACAGCAAGATCAGGCACAGGTGAGTCGGTATAGTGTGGCAACACCTCTCTCAATCTAACGGGATGGCAGTTGAACTTCACACTCTCCATTTGTCTGGAAGTCTGTATTGTGAGCAGCATGTACAGTTCGTGGTAAAAGGAAGCCATCTCACTGATAAGCGAGATATTTTTGTCACCCCCCGACACAAGAGCCTTGATACGTGATGGATAGTACATTGTCTCATGCTTGAGTGTACTAAGACAGTTGTCGAGCACGTTATTGCAGACATAAAACTTATCATTCTCATAGTTCTCTCTTCGGAGTTCATCCTCAGCCAATTCTATATTGGTGATATTTTCAGTCCTTGCCTCAATACTATGTTTTAATGCATCGGTGACCTGCTCAACCACTTTATGCAGTCCAACCATATAACGGTCATCTCTCAAAGCATTGTTCTTGAAGCCTTTCATACCTAAGTCGCCCGCTAATTCGGCTATCATGCTTAGTTTCTCCTCTTCAGAACGGTTGGACAGCAAAATGTTGTTCATATCTTTAACACGTTCCACACAGAATCGACTGTATACATGGTGACGATAAAAATAAAAGAAATAGGCAAGAGCAAGTGAGACAAAAAGGGAAATGAGAAGAATAATAGCCACCCATTTGTCTGTTTGCGACTTCTGCATCATCCTACAATAGCTGGCCAAAGTCTTGTCGGCTGATTTCTCCTTGAATAGTTGAGTGTATACTTTATTGTTATAGCGGTAAAGGCTCCACTCATGAAGAGCGAGCGCTGCCACAGCACTCTCATTGCGGATATCAAGGATGACATCATAGTCAAATGGCAATTCCTCATGATACCATATAATTTCAGGCAGTGCAACCGACTTCTCATTCTCTTTCTGCATGTAGTCAGTGCCTTTAGGGCGTAGCTCATGATAATATGCATTGAGGTTGATTCTGGCCGAATCGGCAAATTCAAGTGTTCTGGCAAATTCATAGCGTGTATTACTGAAATAGGCACTGTCTGCCCATCTTTCAGCCTCTTTCAACCATCTGTTCACCGCAACTGACGACTCCTGACGGTCATCTATATGCCTTCGGATTCCAGGCTGGATATTTTGCGCACACAATCCATCGGAGACAAATGAAGCGAACAGCAAAGACAGAACAGCCTTGTGCATGCCTTTGGGCAATCGGAAGAAGAAACGGCTTCCCTTACCCACATCACTCTCCACTCCAATAGAACATGCATTGAATAGCGTGCTGATTTTCTTATATTTCTCGATAATGCCCTTGCAATTAACCAATCCAAATCCATGTCCCTTATCACGGACGGATGAAGCGGAATCAACAGGAAGGACATCATCGGCAAAAGCTTTTTTTCCGACACTGAAAGCCGACTGAATCTGTTCCTCGGTCATTCCCTCTCCATCGTCGGCAATATTGATTTCCACATATTCACCATCCTCTTTAGCGTACACTTCCACATGTCCGCCATCAGGTGTGAATTTCCTGGCATTATCAGCAATGGTATTAATCATGAAGAGCGTAAGAATCTTGTCGGCCTTTACCCAAGCGTCGGTGGCCAAAACTTGAAGCTCAACCCCTTTCAATAAAAAACCGGTTTTGCTATGCGCCACGATATCGAAGAGCGGCTGAATGGGAAAACTCTCGATATGCAGATTCAGCTCACCCTGACGCAACTGTATCCATTGTGTCAGCATGGCATTGCACTCATTTATCTGAACTGTGAGTTCCGACACATAAGTGTAACGTTCCTTTCTCACCCCTTCATCCTCATTACGCGCAGACAGCCTCCGTATCTCATGGAGCATACGGTCAATAAAAGGTGTTATTTGATAGACCAACGCCGTCTTGGCACGTTGCTCAAGGTTGCGACGCTTATTGTTGGCCAGATGCAATGCCGTAATCTGCTGCTGTTCAATAATATCCTCATGCTGCTCGTTCTGCGAATCCAGATTCTGCTGGTTCTCTTTTTGCCATTTCTCCAACGGGAGCAGCAATTCGCTCAGTGTCTCGTTCACATCTTCTTTTCTACGTCTATACCAAAGTAAGAGTGCCAACACCCCAGCTACGAGAATAAGCATGATAATGAGCAAAATCATCACATTAAGTTGGTTGAGTGAACGGTTCAGACTGTCGGCTCTCGATTCAAGATATCTGTCCTGACGGGTTTGCTCCTGAAGATCAAGATATACATTGCGGTTATAGTCACTGTTTTCCTTCTCGTCGAGGGCAGAATAGACCACACTCAACTGCTCACGTATAGATGCCACCAAATCTGGTGCCTGATTGATAGCCGTATCTTTGGACAGAGCCTCATTAAGACAAAACAACGATGAAGAATAGTCGTTGATATACCAATAGCATTGGGCGAGTGTGCGGTAAGAGCCGGCCGTCTGATACACATCACCATATTGCTCAAATATATCGAGAGACCTCTGTGCCAGATTTCCTGCCAACAAACTGTCGGGCATATTGTCGGTATTGATAGATTTTATGACAGGCAGATTGTCGGCAATGAGACGGTCTCTGACTTCTGGCACCTGAAGATGTTCGCTGATTGCCTGAAGAGAATTGGCCTCCCAGAAGGGGCACGAAGCCATACGTGCCAATACATGACACCGTAGCAGATAGTCCATTTCTATCTGATTGATTTCGTCACTCGAGCCTTGAGTAATGATTCCACCTGCGCCTACATTATACAAATAAGCGAGCCACTGTGCTGTATCCTTTTGCAATGCAGATTCATCATCTATTTCAGCAAGTGAATTGATTGACTGTTCCTCAAGGCCAACATAATAATAATAGGTGGAATTAATGATATGAAACTCGGTGGTGGCATAAAGAAGGCGGTTGCGAAGCCGCGTGTCAAGGAGGTCATACTCTTCATTGATTCTACCTATTCTGCGGAGCGCCCTTTCACGGAAAGTATAAAAGTCTTTGTTTTGCGACTGTCTCTGACAAAGTCTCATGTGCTGCACATCAGCCACCAACTGCTCCACCTCGCTGTCAGACACCCTCGCCGCCGAATCGAGTAGAACAAAAGCCTGATTATAGTGCATCCGCATAATAGAGACAAATGCCAGATTATTATATGCCTCTGCCAGACCCTCCTTGTAGGCCCCACCGGATAAATCTATGGCCTTTCGCGCATAAAAAAAAGTTGAGTCGAGATTACGGTAATGATAGGAATAGGAAAGATCATTGCATTCGTCAACCATCCCCTTATCCACATGCCTGCATGCTGATAAAAGGAGAAGAGCGGCCATAAGCATAAAAAAAATTGCCGCGGTTTGCGATGCCAATCCTTTTCTACACATATCATTTGAAAAGCCTCCTCATATTGTTCACAGACAACCAGAGCCATCCGCGACCAATATGAAGAGGCCGTAAGAAAATGAATAGATTTAAGCACGAGCCTTGGCCACATAGCCAAGAGCCTCGACGCATTTGTCAGTAATGTACTTCCAGTCCTTGGCGGCCACCACTTCCTTGGGGAACAGTTTCGAACCCATGCCTACACAATAGACACCTGCCTTGAACCAACCCTTGAGGTTCTCTTCCTCGGGGGCCACACCTCCGGTCACCATAATTTTGGACCAAGGCATAGGAGCCTTCAGTCCTTTTACCATCTTTGGGCCTACCACATCACCGGGGAACACCTTGGTAAGGTCGCATCCCAACTCCTGTGCTTTTCCTATTTCCGACACTGTCATACAACCAGGGCAATAGGGCACCAGACGACGATTGCAAACAGGAGCGATATCAGGATTGAAAAGAGGACCGACCACGAAGTTAGCACCCAACTGAATATACAATGCAGCCGTTGGAGCATCTACTACAGAACCGATTCCAAGAGCCAATTCAGGGCATTCCTTGTCTGCCCATTTCACCAATTCGCCGAATACTTCCTGGGCGAAATCGCCACGGTTTGTAAACTCGAAAGCTCTTACTCCGCCTTCATAGCAAGCCTTGACAACATTTTTGCAAGTCTCTAAGTCTTTGTGATAGAAAACGGGCACCATACCAGTGTCACCAATTTTCTTCATTACGGCCAATTTATCAAACTTTGCCATATAAGAGTTATTAATTTATGTGTACCGTACCTAAACAGTAACAGCACGTAGGTTTAATGTTTAATTATCTCTGGACACGACCAGAAGCATCACCGCCAGCTAAATTCTCCACTTCTTCTTTCGACACCAAGTTGAAGTCACCGGGAATGGTATGCTTGAGTGCGGAAGCAGCAACAGCAAACTCAAGAGCCTTGCCTTGATTGTCGGGATAAGTGAGCAGACCGTGGATAAGACCTCCAGAGAATGAATCTCCGCCACCCACACGGTCAATAATGGGCTGAATGTCATAGCGCTTGCTCTGATAGAATTCCTTTCCATTATAAATAAGAGCTTTCCAACCATTGTGTGATGCGGAGAACGACTCACGAAGTGTGCTCACAACATACTTGAAACCAAAGGTTTCCATCATGCCCTTGAAGATACCATAGTATCCCTCTGCATCTGTCTTGCCACCTTCCACATCAGCCTCAGGCTTGAAACCAAGACAAAGCTGAGCATCCTCCTCATTACCGATGCAGACATCGACATACTTCATGAGAGGTTTCATGATACTCTGTGCCTTCTCTGAGGTCCAGAGTTTCTTGCGGAAGTTAAGGTCACAACTCACCGTGACACCATGACGTTTTGCGGCCTCACAAGCCAATTTGGTAAGTTCGGCAGCCTTGTCGCTGATAGCAGGTGTGATACCGCTCCAGTGGAACCACTGTGCTCCCTCCATAATCTTGTCGAAATCGAAATCCGAAGGATCAGCCTCTGCAATAGAACTGCCGGCACGGTCATAAATCACCTTCGAGGGGCGCATAGAAGCACCAGTCTCAAGAAAATAGATGCCCACCCTGTTACCACCACGAGCAATGAAGTCGGTGTTCACACCATAGCGACGGAGTGCATTGACGGCACACTGTCCAATTTCATGTTTGGGGAGTTTGGTCACGAAATAAGCCTCATGTCCATAATTAGCAGCGCTGACAGCCACGTTAGCCTCGCCGCCACCATATACTACATCAAAAAAATCGCTTTGGACAAATCTTTTCTGTCCAGGCGAAGAAAGGCGGAGCATAATCTCACCTAAGGTAACAATTTTTGCCATTTGTAAGAATTTTTGATTCTATAGATTGAATAATTAATCAGTTTGCGTCTACAAATTTAAGCTTTTTTTCTTGAAATAGGAAAGATAGTACAAAAAAAAAGTTTTTTTGTCAAATATTAGGGCTGTGCATTCGCACAATTCACCAAAAAATGGTTAATTTTGCAGTCGGAAGAAGTCAAGAAAGTGAACTTTCACTATTTCTATCACTTATCAACGATATCAATGCATAAGATTAGGATAAAGGATATTGCCGAGCGTGCAGGCGTGTCGGTAGGTACAGTTGACCGTGTGTTACACAACCGTCCCAATGTCTCAGCCCCTGCACGTAAACGAGTAGAACAAGCTCTGAAAGAGATGGAGTATAAGCCCAACGCTTATGCGAGTGCTTTGGCCTACAACCGAGAATACACATTCGTTTTCCTTTTGCCCATGCATGCCTCTGAGGCCTATTGGGAAGAAATTGAAGAAGGAGCCCTCAAGGCGGTAGACGCTTTCCGTGACTTTCATGTGAATGTAAAAACACTTTATTATCAGCGATTTAACGACACATCGTTCGAGCAGACAGTGGAAGAATGTATATCCTCACAGCCTGATGGAGTCATAGTGGTTCCCACCCGTCTGGAACTGACCCGTGCCTTCACCGATCAGTTGCATGAACTTAATATTCCCTTCGTGATGCTCGACTCCTACATGCCCGACCTCCGTCCACTCGCATTTTACGGCCAAGACTCTTTCAGCAGTGGTTATTTTGCAGCCAAAGTGCTTATGCTGATAGGTTCCTCCGATAAAGAAGTCATGCTGTTGCGTCTTACCAAAGGTGGTCAGCTGTCGAGCAAACAGCAGGGCAACCGAGAAGTAGGTTTTCGCCATTACATGCGTGACCATTTCCCTCAAATCACTATCTGTGAGGTCAATCTTCCCCTTGAGGGAGAACGTTCACAATATGACATGATATTGGATCGTTTTTTCGAAGCTCACCCTTCTGTCCACAACTGCATCACTTTCGGCTCAAAAGCCCACATCGTCGGAGAGTATCTTCTGCGCACCAACAGGCGCAATGTGCAGATTATGGGCTATGACATGGTGCACAAGAACGCCGATTGCCTCCGTCAGGGCAGCATTTCATTCCTCATAGCACAGCATGCCTACATGCAGGGCTACTACTGTGTTGACGCACTTTTCAAGGCCATTGTTCTGAAGAGCGAGGTGAAAGCAGTGAACTACATGCCGATAGAACTGCTTTGCAAAGAGAATGTAGATTATTACCAAAGAACTATGATATAAAAACTTTTTTACTATGAACCCATCATCATTTATCAAAATCAATCCTGCCGATACGGTCGTTGTGTGTCTGCGTGCATTCGAGAAAGGCGAGACCATCGAAATTGACGGCCGCTGTATAGAAGTTGGGCAGGACACCCCAGTCGGCCACAAACTACTTATCACAGACACCCCCCAAGGGAAGGACATCATCAAATACGGGTATCCGATAGGCCATGCCCGTGAGGATCTGAAGGCCGGCGCATGGGTAAATGAAAACAACCTTAAGACCAACCTTTCGGGCACACTGTCGTACGAGTACCATCCTGTAAACGAGTCATTGAACATCGCCCGCGATAATCGCACCTTTGAAGGATATGTTCGCAAGAACGGCGAAGTGGGTGTACGCAACGAGATATGGATTGTGCCTACTGTGGGATGTGTGAACGGCATTGCCGAACGTCTTGCCCGGAAGTTGACCGAGGAAACAGGTTGTAAAGGAATTGATGCCATCCATTCATGGCATCACAATTACGGCTGTTCGCAGTTGAGCGGTGACCATGAGAACACCCGCAAGGTGCTTCGCGACATCGTACTGCATCCCAATGCCGGTGCCGTGCTTGTGTTAGGACTCGGATGCGAGAACAATCAGCCCGATGATTTCATGCAGATGTTGGGTGACTATGACAAAGACCGCATTCGCTTACTGGTGACCCAGAAAGTTGAAGGCGACGAAGTTGAGGAAGGTATGCGCATACTTCGTGAACTATATGCCGAAGCCAGTAAGGACAAGAGAGAGACATGTGGACTGGACAAACTGCGTGTTGGTTTGAAGTGTGGTGGAAGTGACGGTTTCAGCGGCATCACCGCAAATCCCCTCGTGGGCGAATTCTCCGACTATCTTGTGGCTCAGGGCGGTACTTCCGTGCTCACTGAAGTGCCTGAAATGTTCGGTGCCGAGACAATTCTGATGAACCGTTGCACCAGTCAAGAACTCTTTGAGCAGACAGTACATCTGGTTAACGACTTTAAGGAGTATTTCCTGAGCCACGGTGAACCTGTAGGCGAGAATCCTTCTCCTGGCAACAAAGCCGGCGGCATCTCCACCCTTGAGGACAAAGCACTTGGCTGTACACAGAAATGCGGTCGTGCCCCAGTAAGTGGTGTAATGGCCTATGGCGACCGTTTGGAAGCCACCGGTCTGAACCTGCTCTCGGCTCCCGGCAACGATTTAGTGGCTGCCACTGCCCTTGCGTCATGCGGTTGCCAGATTGTGCTTTTCACAACAGGTAGAGGCACTCCTTTCGGTACCTTTATCCCCACGATGAAGATATCCACCAACACCAGTCTTTCAAAACGCAAAAGCAACTGGATTGATTTCAATGCAGGAGAATTGGTTGAAGGAACCTCGATGTCGGACCTGTTGTCCAAATTCATCGACAAGATAATCTCTGTGGCGAGTGGTGAGCTGACACGCAATGAACAGAACGGCTACCGCGAGATTTCTATCTTCAAGAATGGAGTGACACTATAATAAAGAAGCTTGTCTGGACCTCATTACCAGGCATGCTACATCCCGAAAAGGCATTGAGCAAGAAAAGGAGCATAATGGCCCTTAGCCCCCTTGTGGTGTTCTTGGCCATATACATGATAGGTTCACTGGTGGTGGGCGATTTTTACAAAATCCCCATCACCGTGGCTTTTATGTTCGCAAGTATCTATGCCATTGCCATATCCAATCGTTTTCCACTCTATAAACGCATTGAATACTACAGCCGAGGAGCCAGCAACAGTAATCTTCTTCTCATGCTGTGGATATTCGTTCTCGCTGGGGCGTTTGCCGATTCAGCCAAGAGCATGGGCTGCATTCAGGCCACTGTTGATTTCACCCTGCATTTTCTTCCCGGCAGTATGATTCTGCCAGGTCTTTTTTTGGCAGCCTGTTTCGTGTCGCTTGCAGTAGGAACCAGTGTGGGCACTATTGTGGCACTAACCCCCATTGCCGTGGGTGTGGCCGGTGAGACCGGACACAGCACCGCCCTGCTCACAGCTATTATTGTAGGCGGTTCCTTCTTTGGCGACAATCTGTCGTTCATCTCCGACACCACAGTCGTAGCCACCTCCACCCAGGGTTGCCGCATCAGCGACAAGTTCAGAGTGAATCTATTTTTAGCTGCGCCCGCTGCTCTCATCGTTTTGGTCATCTATGTCATCCTCGGTCTGGGACATCCATCTCACGTGGTCGAATACGATATCGATATCATCAAGGTGATTCCGTATGCAGTAGTGCTCATCGTGGCACTGAGCGGCATGAATGTTCTTGCAGTTCTGACAACCGGCATACTGCTGACGGGCATACTGGGCATAGGAACAGGAAGCTTCGACATGTATGGATGGATGAGCGCCATGGGCGATGGCATCACAAATATGGGCGAACTGATTATCATCACCATGATGGCAGGAGGTATGCTTGAGATAATCCGTGAGAACGGCGGCATAGACTATGTTATAGAGAAACTCACCTCACGCATCAACGGCAAGCGTGGAGCTGAACTGTCGATTGCCGCCCTTGTATCCATTGTAGACATTTGCACAGCCAATAACACCATTGCTATATTGACAGTCGGTGACCTTTCGAAAAAGATAGCCGACAAATTCGGTATTGACAACCGCCGCTGTGCCAGTATCCTTGACACCTTCTCCTGCTGCATGCAAGGACTCATCCCCTATGGCGCACAGATACTGATTGCCGCAGGTCTGGCGCATCTCAATCCTATTCAGATTATCCCCTATCTGTATTATCCCGTCATTCTTGGCCTCTTCTCCCTGACGGCCATTCTGTTACGCTATCCCAAAAGATTTTCAAGATAAAAAAGACAAAAAGTCATGTATAGTCCCGATGTTTGGGACCGCAACCTGAACAGTCTCATCAGGAGCGGAGCCTTTAATGAAAAAAAGACAATAGAACCCATGTCAGCCTTCAAATGGACCAAGTTGATTGACTATTTTGAGGACGAAAGCATTATCGATGTCTTTGCAGACGGTGCTGAAACGCACTATTATGACGAGGAATTTAATCTGCCTGATGCTTTGAGGGGGCGGGTGACTCAACTGTTGAAGTCGAATCCACCTCTTTCAATTTCTGAACGATACAGCATTGGTGGGACCCAGATGAACAACGGTAAAATAAATGACCGCCTGAGCAACATTCTAAAACAGGAATACACCAACAACGACATGTCATGGGAGACCCTACTCCTGCTTTCTGTAATGGTGTCCACTGCCCATTCTCTGATAGAAGGTCGGCATAGTCTTCGGGGACTTATTGACATGGGATGTATGATTCGCAATGAAGGCAATCAGATAGACTTTGCAAGATTACGGACCTATTTGAAGCAACTTGAAATGTCAAGAATTGCCAAATTATTAGGCCGTTTGCTTACAAGTACTTTGGGTTTCAGCAAGGATGAGGTGCCCTTTGCCGGCAAGAGCCGTCCGTCGGACAATTCACTATTCTACCAAATGGTGGTTCATCCTGCAAGGCCCAACAAGTCAATGTTCTGGCTTTCTCCCCGTGAGGTGTATGCCACCCTCCGTGTGGGAAACGTCGATAAAGAAGAAGACGAGAGCTATAAGCAATGAATGCCTTTGTCATCTGGCCGATGATGACAACGAGCAGTGAGAAGCGTCAGAAAAAGGAAAGAACTATTTAGAATGCCATTCTACTGAAAACTATGAGAACGAGCAAAATCGTTATCCTTCTGTCCCTATTATTGTCAGTGTGCAGTCAGTCCATCTATGGCGGCGACATTTGGGTATCCACTCAAGGCGACGACCTTGCCACCGGTGACAAAGAACAACCGCTGCAGACTCTGCATCAGGCACTGCGAATGGCCCGTGAATGGCGTCGTCTGAACGACCCGCGTGTGGTTAGCGGCATTCATATACACATAAAGTCCGGTACCTACTTTATGTCTGAGCCATTGTTTGTGCGCGGCGAAGACAGCGGCTCAGAAACATCTCCTACTTACATTGAGGGTGAAGAAACCGGGAAAGTAGTCATAAGCGGAGGCATTAGGGTGAGCGGATGGCAAAAACAAGGGAGATATTGGACTGCAGCTGCCCCAAGGTCAGGTTCCCGTCCTATCTTGACTCGGCAGTTATGGGCAGGTGAAAAGAAATGCCACATGGCAAGTCTGTTTGAGGGCAACAAGATGGAGCGTCTTATCCAATTCGACAAGACATCCCGTACCATCACCATCCCCACCCCGGCACAGTTGACTGCCGAAAAGGATTTCAAGCAGATGGAGATGATGGTGCACCAACGGTGGGCCATTGCCTACCTGCGTGTGAAAGACTACACCATAAACGGAAACAGCACTACTCTAACATTTCACGACCCGGAGAGTAGAACTGAGTTTGAGCACCCGTGGCCTCAACCTGTCATCGGAGGAGAATTTGGCAACAGCAGTTTCCGCCTAATTAACGCTCTTCCTTTCCTTGACCAGCCGGGAGAATGGTATCAAGACTATTCCACCGGTATGCTTTATTATATGGCCGCTGAGGGAGAAGACCCCAATGACATGGAGATGACCATACCCAGCTGCAGCACCCTGATGGAGGTGGCAGGCAGCCGCTACAACCGTATTCAGCACATTCATTTCAGCAATCTCCATTTTCAATATGCCGCATGGAACCGTCCGGCATTCTACGGCCATGTCACACTTCAAGGCGGCTTTCCCATCATCGATGCGTACAAGCTGCAACAAGAAGGTCTACCCTGGGCTTTGCATTTGGAAAACCAAGCCTGGATAACACGTCCTGAACATGCGATAAGTGTCAGCTGGGCACAAAATGTCTCATTCGAGGGCTGTCAATTCAGGCATCTTGCCTCTACGGGGCTCGACTGTGTGGAAGGCATAAGCGACCTACGCATTGAAGGCAATCATTTTGAGGATATCGGCGGTTCTGCTCTGCTGTGCGGTTCCTTCGCCGAGGGCGTCAGCGAGGTGCATCGTCCGTTCCCTGTACCAGCCGACGACGACGCGTACAGTCAGCGGATTATTATCCGCCATAACCATATATACGATGCCACCAATGAAGACTGGGGCTGCGTAGGAATTGGGTGCGGATTTGTTCGCGACACCAACATAGAGTATAACAACATAGATCATGTGAACTATTCCGGCATCTGCGTGGGATGGGGATGGACGAGCCATGACACCGGCATGCGCAACAACCATATATGCCACAACCAGGTGACCAACTTTGCCCTTCAACTATATGATGCCGGTGGCATTTATACCCTCAGTGCTCAGCCAGGTTCTGAAATCAGCTACAATGTGATAGACAAACGAGGCATAGCCCCCTATGCCACCAACGACCGAGGATTCTACATTTATTTGGATGAAGCCACCGACGG